>JACCDX010331753.1_pt1 | contig 48950 bp, 70 predicted proteins | sample 7449681 | NCBI WGS metagenome assembly JACCDX01 (sample SAMN15323450, study PRJNA562643) | freshwater metagenome | isolation source: river surface water | place: USA:Blue River Watershed | collected 2017-08-18
TCATAGTGCCTCCACATCATAAGAAAGTTCATAAAGTTTTTGAGCATCAACTACCATATCTTCTACACCTTCATCTTTACAACACTGATAGTATTGATATTGATTAGCAATCTCACGAATAGCAGTAGCAAGTGCTTCTTTCATATCATCGGTGGGTTCTACAATCAATTCTGCTTTGAATGCTTCCCAAACTTTGTATGCTGCGTCAGTCATAGCAACTCCAATTCATCACAAATAGCATCAATCTCTTTGAGACATTCATCCCATCCAGCATTAAACATCACATCCAGTTCATCAGTAAAATCAATCTTATTGGTTCCTGATAGTTGCTTACGAAGATGTTGAAGAACCTCTTGAAGCATCCAAGCAGTATTGTGTGCTTCACTTTTACAAATAACTTTTAGGAGTTCTTCTGCTCGTTCTTGGTTAGTCATTCTTCATCCTCCTCTTCATCACCTTCCCAGTCAATCTCAACAGTTTCAAACTGTTTTACATCAGTGTAAGGCATAGGATCTGCAGGTCCTCCCATCTCATAATGGATTTTATCAAACAATTCATTAAGCACTAAACTCTCAAATCCTTCTTGGTCTGGATAATCCTCCCAGTCCTCAAACATTTCAGTTGTGGGAGCAACTGTGAGAGTTCGGGTGTAAGTTACTGTGATTGCTTTGAGTGGAATACGCATTCGTTTGGTTGCTTATGAGAGTATTATAAGGCAAAAAGGGCACCTGTGGAGATGCCCTGTGCCAGTTCGTCAAGTGTCCTCAACACTCATCCATTTTAAGGTAATCAGTATCTTCCTCTTCATCAAGGTCTTTAAGATACTCAAAGTTCCAGGTGCGTTCAATAAAACCAGCATCAAATGCAAATCTATGTACCCAGAACATAATACTCAAGACACTACCATTTCCTGATTTGATTTGAATATAAGGCCAAGCAGCATAATCATTCCAAGAAATTGATGCTTGAAGTAGTGCCCATCGTTTAGTATGAAGGACTTGAATATAGTATTCGTGTCCATAATCCTTACGATACTTAAAGGAAATCAGTTTCATCACTGCAATCCAATCAGGTCTTCTTGTTCTGAGTTCCAATCACCTTTGATCTTAGGTTCACTCGTAGCAATACTTTCCTCAAGTTTTTGCCACTCTTTGAACTTATCATCAAGGTCTTCATTCATAATAAGTTCATATTCCATACAAATCTTACGTTGTTCTTCCATGGACACATAATCGTTGAAGACCAAAGACATAGCACCATCACGAATGTTTGCAGGTGACATACCAACACACAGCATAAACTTTTCAAAGAGTTTGAAATACTGTTTGGCATTCAAATCTGCAGCAGGAGCAGTAATCAAATAGTGTTCTTCAGGTAGAGTTTCATCATCATAAAACCCAGGTGAAAAGGAACTGGGAGTGAATGTTGCATCAAACTTGAATTGAACTTCAGCGTTGTAAGTCATTTTTCTTCAATAGGTTGGATAAGATTGAAATCACTACGATACACCACAACACGAACATCCTGTGCCTTGTGTTGTCCTCTGCTAACGAGAATAGAAATTGATTGTTCACTTACAAATGCAATCACCCCAGTGATGCTTTTGTAAGTTACTGTGGTTCCCTCAACAAACACCATTCAGATACTCCATGAACAAGTATTCTTCAGGTTCTTCACCATCAACTACAAACTCAAGGTAAAGAGCATCAGAATCATCAAGTCGATCTTCAGTCACGAGTTCACACATACGATTGTTCCAGTATGCTTCAATCTCGCACATCATTTGTTCGGTGTTCATACAAAACATGCCTCAAGAGGGTTTAGTTTAAGTTGCATAGAAGAATAGGGAGTTGTCCTCACAGGATCTACTACATCACCCACTGTCGATGAATTGATTGGTGCGTGCCACTTCCCTGTTTTGGAATTGTAGAATCCCCAAATGCACCGAACAGGTTTACCATTATTGTAATCATAAGTCCGATCATCGCAAATCCAAATGGCAGTGATGTTACGTTTGAACGGAGATTGTTCATAATGGTAATTCTGTGGTGCTTTGTGTGGAAACTTAACAGACATCAGGTAATGAACCGATCAATCACTTCAGATTCTACAGCATCAGCAAGGGCAAAACGAGGTGCCTTGACGATATTGTTACGAAGATTCACATAACAACTTTCATAATCACCGTTGTCAACCTCAGAGATGAGATCAAAACATTCATCATCATGCTCTGCGATTACATTCCAAACTCCACCATATTCTGATTGTGGGAATGCAACGAAGTGGTCAACGATGTAAAGAAACTTTTGTGCCATCAGTGTTTGTTAATTACCCCTTAAGTTTATCAGTATGTGTGAGATTGGTCAACTGTCTTTCAAGTTCACATTTGACTGAAATCAAGTGACCATAAAGAAACTGTTGACACTCATTATCATGCAACAAATCTGTAAGATTGTTGATTTGTTGTAGAGCAAGTATCAACTTTATTTCATTTTTCATTTGCTTTTGTCACTTGTGGACCATAATAAGCATCATAGAGTTTTTGATCTCGTTGGATTAAAAACACATTCCAACCGAGAACAACAGCAAAAACTACCAGTGCTGCTGTAACGTATCTGGTGTTCATTCTGGAAGAGGTGCCTACACTATAGGGACAATTTGCACGTCCCCCTTTCCTTCCAGTGATCGCACAAAGAGTTCGGTGAATCTTTCTTGTTTTTCTGGATGAACAGATGCGGGATTATCGTTAATTGCAAGTCGCAGAACATTAAGTTCATCCCATTCTTCTTGAGTAAGATTCGATCCACCTGTCTTTGCGAGTGTCATGATACCTATGTAATTATGTGCATATGCTAACACTATTTAAGGCATTTATGATGCTTCTTAATATTGTTTTAAGAGTGTCGTTACAGTTCTTTACTCTTTAAAGAATGGACCAAATCCACCAGAATCTCCTTGAATACGACTCTCAAGTTTATCCATCAAACTATCAAAACTTTGAAGTGTTTCAATCTCTTGAATGACTTTAGATATCGTAGTGCATACTACTGGTCGTTCTTGTCGTGCAGCAAATGCCAGCGCATTCCTCAAACTCTGTTCTGCCTCTTTCAAACTTTCTTCTACAGATTTACTTAGTGCCATTTACTTTCCTCATTTCAAAACTACCATTTCCACGATCAATCCATTCTACAGTATCACCCTCCTTAAGTCCAGCACTTTCAAGCAAATCATCAGGGAACATAACATAACACTCACCTGTCAACCCATCAAGTTCTACAGGAAGAACCCACTTCACCACCTTATCTTGCTTAGAATGTTCTTCGGGATAATAATACTGTTCCCAAAAATCATTCCATGCACCTTGACATTCTGGTGATGGATCATCTTTATCACAAGATGTAATATTGACACTACCATTCAGTTTTTCCATCAGTTCATATGCACGACTGGCGTGATGTTTGTGATGATAGTAGTTTTCTGATACTACTTTATGAATAGTATCGTAAATCTCTTGAGGTGATGCTTCACCAGAACTCAGTGCATCATGCAACCAGTTCTCAAGATTCTCAAGTGAATACTTTTTGTAATCAAAGTCAGTCATCGTTCTTTTTGTGAAGTTTTTTCAATTGCTTGTACTCTTGTTTGATTTCCTTATATGCCTGCTCTGGTGACATCTTATCACCAACCTCAAGATTTACGATAATACCAACTCTATTGGCAAAGAGTGCCATCGCCTTCTCGAAACTTGTCAGATCGTAAGACATAATCGTTCTCCAATAGTTCTATTCTAGTTAGGATCTCATAAAGAACGTTTGTTGTTTCTACGTTTTCTTGTTCAAGTTTTGTAATACGATCAAGCAGACTTTCCATTTACAATATCCCAATATGCTTTAAGTGCAGCAATCACCTCAGGAGTTTCTTCCCACTCCCAAGAATTGCCATTCTTATCTACAAATGTACGGGTCATAGTTTACCACCTACAGTACCTTCATAAGTGATTGTAGCATCACTCCAACCCTCTTGGCAACCCTTCAAATAAAATCTCGTAGCCCTGACACATTCCTCCTCAGTTAATGATGTGATGATACATTTACCATCCTTATCATAAGAATCCCAGAGTCCATATTTCTTCTGTTCAACACGAAAAGCATCATCAATCCATTCAATCATTTTCAAACTCCTTCATTAGTTCTTCTGCCATTTTCATAGATTTACGCCACATCAAATACTTTACCACAGGATTCTGAGGATTATACAACACCCACCATTTGAGTTTCTCATACTGCAATCTCCACCACCGACTATAAATGATAATCAGTTGTGCAATAGAGTTATCTGTAATCACAAGATACAGAAAGATTGCAAATATAAGCAACCAAAGGTAGTATGAAGTCATCTTTGACTATGTAAGAAAGTTAAAAGTTTTTCTTGTATCCTATCCAGTTCTTTATCACACTGATGTTTTGCTGCAGTGTTGCGAAGAAATGGGTAATGACGAAAAATCATCTCGATCATTAAATCAGTTGCTTGCTGATGTTTGTTTTGGGACATCTTTCTGAATAGTTACAGGACAGGATGGGACGACCTTACGGACCTCATTAATAATCTCAATCTTTTGCTGTGGAGTTAATCCAACAACATTAGTAATACGATTAAGTAATGAAAACGCTTGTGAACATGATATTATGGTTGATAAGATTGCAACCATAAGAATCTCCTATTCTGTTCTATTTAACTCAAATAATTTCCCAGTGTTCGTTTCCTGTCTTCGGAACCCATGTAAAGTATTTACGATTGATGGATGCCAAGAAGAACATTTCATCAGTCTCCTGCTCTACTTCCATAGCATGAAGAGAATCCATTTGATTCACAAAACGATTCTTTGCTTTAGAACTCTTGGGTTTGATGTTAACGAATTTTTTCTTGGTTTTCATGATGTTTTTTAAGAACTTAGAGTTTGATCTTCAACCCCAACAAAGGTAGTCTAGAGGGATTGTTGGGTATCTGTCAAGTAGTTTAAGAATTCTTCATAAAGAACTTCTTCCATTTGAAATGCTTGTTGTTCCCATGGTTGCTCAGAATAGTCCGTATCAGAGTGATCTATGCCCCTCCAATACCTCTTTCCTCTCTTATCCTTAAGAGCACCCATAACGTGCTGATAAACGTGCCAGAGTTCATGTAGGAGGGTTCTGGTGTAGTGTTCTGAGGTCATCTGATTGTGTAGTTCAATCTCAAAAGATCTTGGACGCCAATCACAATCAGTCACACCAACCCAACCATAAACACCCTCACGCAACATTCCACGATGATTGACAACAATTTCAATCTTATGTCGGGGAAGATGCTTAGAGATGAACCAGTTTACAATCTTGGCACAACGACGCTTGCTATAGTTGTAACCATCGGTATATAATGTAAGCATCAGAATAATGCCGTAAGGGTTACTTCAGATACCTTAGCAGCCCAGTGGGTGAACCACAGAAAACTTGTGACAAAAATCAATCTGTCCAGTGTGGAGTACCTCATCGGTTTCGTGTGTCTCCACATATTATAAAACCCCACAGGTGCTCCTGCAGGGGTGAGTGTGCCAATTTTTGAAGTGGTTTTATTCTATAATTTTTAATTGACTCTTATCATAAACAAACACTCCACCTGGAGGAAGTGGAATATAAATTTTTCTTTCAGGAATATAAACTTTTTTCTCACCTCTTACAATCATCAAATTTTCATCTTTTGGATCGAAATCATATACGAACAGAAGTTTCTTATAGATTTCTTCCAACTGAATCTTATCTTCCCATTCAGGATCAAACATTCGATGAGCAATCAAAAAGTGATTCTCCCAGAAGAATGCTCTAAATCCTTCAATTGGTCCAATAGAAGGAATTCTTAAAGACAAGTAACAACCCAATTCATTATGAAGTTCCATACAACAAGTATATGGAGTTTTAATAAAAAATTTACGAATGAAATCAATCATAATCTACCTCTAACAAATTAAACAGGTTGTGGTTTTTCTCTTTCAATCAAATCCCAACTTTGAGTTTCTTCATTCCAAGTGTATGAATAGAAATGAGTTTCACTGTTGGTTTGTTCTTCAGTTAACTCTGGAGCAGGAAATGGTGCTTCCCACTGACCAGTAGTTTCATTTAGAGACCAAGATGGATAAGGTTGAGCAGAGATGAACATATCAAGATCTTCTCTATAAGTATCACCAAGACCAGCGTACTTATTGCGGAAGTTACCTCTATAGGAAGTTCTTACCCATCTACGATCTTCACCATGATGAGTATGAAGATGTTGAATACCAAGTTCTTCAACTTCGTTACCATTCTCATCAGTAATAATCTCGTTATCCATGTAGATAACATAGATTACTTCGTTGTTTTCGTTAAGTTCTGCGTAGTGTGCCATAGTTTTTTATTGATATTTATGGTCCTGTGAGTGGATATCTTAATACTACGATGCCGGAACCACCGGATCCCGCAGCAACTCCACCACTTGTATTACCTCCTCCTCCTCCACCACCAGTATTTGTGGTTCCTGGTGCTCCATTAGCTGCTGGAATTGTAGGATAACCAGTGTTAAAAGCATATCCACCATCTCCACCACCACCTGATCCACCTGCTCCAGCCCTAGAACCACTGGGAACAGGTGCTGTTGGTGTCGTTGATCCACCACCTCCACCTCCACCAGCAAAGTATCTGCCGGGTGCAGGTCCTGGAGTTCCATAAGATGCAGGTAACCAAGAGATTGGAGAACCTATACCTCCGGGTCCACTGTTATAGAATGGATCAACACTTGCTCCTGCTGCCCCTGCTCCTCCTCCACCAGATCCACCAGAATAAGGAGTTGATCCACCAGGATTGCCTTGTGGTGGTGTAGTTGGTGGAGTGTTTCCTGCTCCTCCTCCACCAGATCCAGCAGCATATGCTCCTCCTCCACCAGATCCACCAGCAGCTGCCACCACTGATACAACTCCTACTGGCGGGGTTGGCCAGTAACTGGTTCCTCTACCTCCTCCAGCAGATGTAATTGTAGAAAAAACTGAATTATTTCCAGATGTTGGTTGCGTGGAGGAAGGCACTGGAGAGGTAAATGCACCCCCAACACCACCACCACCAACAGTAATAGGATATGTGGTGGCAGTTACCGAAAATCCAGTAGCAGTTCTATATCCTCCTGCACCTCCTCCACCTCCACCATCAATAGATGATCCTCCTCCTCCACCACCAGCAACCACAAGGTACTCAACAGTTCCTTGAGTACCCGCATTAGAAACTACAAAAGAACCTGGAGATGTAAAGACGTGAATTCTAAATCCACCAGAATCAATAGTTGTGCCACCAGTTGCACTTATTGCAACAAAATTAGTTTTATTCTGCAGATTACTCATCGAAATCTGACCAGAAGGAACACCTGCAAGAGTTCTAAAGGGTGCAGAACCTAAGTTTGCTTGTGTTGATGTTGGAGAAACTCCTAACTCAAGGTTTACTTGAGAAAATGCAATCTGACCTGAAGGGGTTGTCATATCAATTATCCTCTAATCTTGCTTTCAATTCATCGATTTGTTTTTGTTGATCCTTCACTGCTTCAATCAGAAGAGCAACCAGTTTCTCATATCTAACTGCCTTATATCCATTCTCACGAGTTGCAACAACTTCTGGGAGAACTTTCTCAACATCTTGTGCAATCACACCAACTTCAGTTTCTCTTACAAAGTATCCATCAACATCCTTATCTTTCAAATATTCTTCATTCCACTTATAAGTAACACCAGAAATCTCCATCAGTTTTTTGATGGGTTCTGAGATTGGTTGAATATCTTTCTTTAATCTGATGTCTGATGAATAGAATGCAGTGATGTCTCCTGTTGCAAAGATTGCTCCTGCTCCTGGGTTTGCTGTGGTTCCTACAGAGAATCCACCTGCAGAAGTTAATACTGCTCTTGTAGAACCATCTATTTGAAATTCAAATGATGAAGAAGTTGCACCATTATCATAGTTAATATAGTAAAAACCTAAGTCAACATGCTGAGTTTGATTATTTGATTGTGCTCTAATGACTGGGGTAGAATCATCTGCAGAGGAACGAACGTGTAATCTTGCATTTGATCCGGTAGTACCAATACCCAATCTTCCGGAACTATCAAATCTTGCTGCCTCTACACCACCTTCAGCAAACGCAATAGTATCTGCTGCTGGGAAGAATATTCCAGTATTATTATCTCCTGTTGGAGTGATTGATGGAACACTAGCTGAACCGGCAGAAACAGTTGTTACTCCAGCAATATTAAGACCACCAGAACTTAAGGTAACTGCAGAACCTACAACAACGATTCCATCAGTAACTCTAACACCACTTCTAGCAGTTACAATACCAATCGAATCTACATTAGTTACATCTTCGTATGTAAGGGTTCCTGCGATACTTACGTTTCCACCTACAGTTACATTACCACTAATTGAAGCAGCAGTGGCAGTTAAAATACCAGAACTAATCGTAACACCATTAATTGTATTATTGATTCCATCTAAGGTTAAACTTGATGGTCCAACAGTCAGAATACCAGTAACTCTTGCGTTTCCATTCACAATAAGTGCTGTAGTTCCAGTTCCTGTGATTACTACATCACCATCAGTATCCCAAGATGGTCCACCAGTTGAAAGTTTTGCTGGTGTTACTGATCCATCAAGAAGTGTGCTTAATGGAATTGCAGGACCTAAAGATACAATAGAACAATCTAAACCAGCACTAGGAGCAGTTATAAAAGTAATATTAGGACCTGATACTGTATAGTTAGTAACTGGTTCTTGAACAATACCACCAAGAACAACTCTTAACTGCTGAGCATTTACTGGTGTTAATGATACTCCAGAAACTGCTAAAGCAAATGTTTGAGTGGAACCGTTAAAAGAACTTTCAATATTATCAACAATACTAATATTCTTAGTTGCTGGTGCTGAATAACTCTGCCAAACAACTCCATCCCACTGATAAGAAAAACCAGATGTACTATCAGTATAGACTTGATTCAGTGTTGGTGAATCTGGAAAGTTTAAAGCCATCTTATTGTCTTTTTAGGTATTTATGTAGTTGGCTTTTCTCTTTCAATCAAATCCCAACTTTGAGTTTCTTCGTTCCAAGTATAAGAATAGAAATGAGTTTCACTATTCTGCTGCTCTTCGGTCAATTCTGGAGCAGGAACTGGTGATTCCCACTGACCAGTAGTTTCATTCAGAGACCAAGATTGATAAGGTTGAGGACTAATAAACATATCTAGGTCTTCTCTATAAGTATCACCAACTCCAGCATACTTATTACGGAAATTGCCACGATATGAGGTTCTAATCCATCTACGATCTTCATCATGATGAGTATGGAGATGATCTAGACCTAACTGTTCTATTTCATTACCATTCTCATCAGTGATAATCTCGTTATCCATGTAGATAACATAGATTACTTCGTTGTTTTCGTTAAGTTCTGCGTAGTGTGCCATAGTGTTTTATCAGTATTTAAATTGGATATCTGATTGCTACGATACCGGAACCACCGGATCCTCCATTTTGTACGAGAGCAAAAGTAGCCCCACCACCTCCACCACCTCCAGTATTTGTGGTTCCTGGTGTCCCATTTCCAACAGTTGGTGATGGTGTATTGGCAACTCCACCATTTCCACCTCCTCCTGCTCCACCGAGTGCTGGTGGAGTGCCTGGCACTCCTGATGAACCTCCTCCACCACCAGCAAAGTATCTACCGGGAGCAGGTCCTGGAGTTCCATAAGAAGCAGGTAACCAAGAAATTGGAGATCCTATACCTCCGGGTCCACCATTTCTATAATAAGATGATGCTGGATTTGGTGTTGCATTTCCACCAGCAGCTCCAGCACCACCACCCCCTCCACCACCAAGAGTAGAGTATCCATATCCACTTGGATTACCTTGTGGTGGTGATACTGGTGGTGTGTTTCCAACACCCAGTGCAGGAGCTGTTGGAAGACCTCCTTGGGCCCACCATCCTCCTCCACCAGATCCCCCTGGTCCTCCTGGGTTGTTTTGTGTTCCCTCACCATTCGCTCCATAACCTCCACCAGCAGAAGTTATTGTTGAAAATATAGATGGGTTTCCATTAGAAGCATTATTGCCGTAAGGCCCAGCAGCACCTCCACCACCAACAGTAATTGGATATGTGGTAGCAGTTACCGGGAATCCAGTAGCAGTTCTGAAACCACCGGCACCTCCTGCGTTGTAATTACCAGCACCTCCTCCACCACCAGCAACTACAAGGTACTCAACAGTTCCTGGACCAGCATTAGAAACTACAAAAGAACCTGGAGAAGTAAAGACGTGAATCCTGTATCCGCCAGAGTCAATAACTGTTCCTCCAGTTGCACTTACAGAATTACTCTTACCTCTTAAATCATTTAAAGAAATAGTACTTCCTGGTGTTGTAAATGCAGGTCCAGCAAGAGTTCTAACTGCAGCATCATTAAGTGTTCTTAAAGTTGTTCCAGGACTTCCAAGTTCAACGTTAATATCATTAATACTAATAGGATTGGGTGCTGAAGGGGTTGTCATTTATCAAACCTCCTCTAATCTTGCTTTTAGTTCAGTTACTTCATTTTTCAAATCTTTGATTGCTTCAATTAACAATCCAACAAGATTTCCATAAGCAACTGATTTGATTCCATCATCATGAGTTGTAACAACTTCAGGAATGATCTTTTCTACTTCCTGTGCAATTACACCAATCTGATGAGGATTTCCTTCAATATCGTTTCTATCATACTCAACACCACGAAGTTGAGCAACTTTGTCTAATGCATCTGAAATGGTTTGAACGTTATCTTTCAGAGATTCATCAGAATATCCAGTAACGTTTCCTGATGCAAGAATGTTTCCAACAACATGAAGTTTTTCTGATGGGTTTGTAATTCCTATTCCAGTATTACCACCATCTAATTGTAATACTAATGGTTTATACCCAACACCTTGTTCTACTACTTGCAACCTCCAATATATGTTAGTATTATGTCCAATCAACAATTGCATATTATTTGAAGATTCTGTAGTCGATAATACTACATTATCACCACTTGCAGTTTTGGATCTAATAGTTGACCACAACTGTCCACCCCAAACATGAAGTTTTGCTCCACCCCCAGTAGGTGCATAGTCTGGATTTATAGTTCCTATACCAAGGTTATTACTTACATAAGCACCACCAGTTACTTGAAGTTTCTGTGATGCAGTTCCAGTGTCACTCGTAGTTCCAACTAAAAGATTACCAGAACTATTAAATCTTCCAGATTCTGCCCCACCTTCAGCAAACGCAATAGTATCTGCTGCTGGGAAGAATAATCCGGTGTTACTATCTCCTGAGGGACTTATTGTTGGAGCACTAGCTGAACCGGCAGTAACGGTAGTAATTCCTGCAACGTTAATACCACCAGAACTTAAAGTAACTGCAGAACCTACAACTACACTTCCTCCAGTTACATTAATACCCGAACGAGCAGTGATAATACCAACAGAATCTACATTAGTTACATCTTCATAAGTAAGAGTTCCAGCAATACTTACATTACCCGTAATCGTTGCAGATCCACCATAAAAACTCGTTGCAGTAACAACACCAGTGGCATTTACTCCACCATAAACTGACAAATCACCAACGGTAGATATTCCTACACCACCAACTAGTTGTGCCTTTGTCTGTGACATTATGACTCTATAGTTCTTTTACTTATTTAGACATAATAAAAAAGAGGGTGTTACCCCTCTTAGTATCAACTTGCCATATCTCCAGCACAGTGAGCACGTATTCCGTCAGCTAAGCAATAATGAAAAAAGACCTGATGATAATACAAACCTTCTTTCTCTACTTTCTTACCATACCAAGTCCTACGATATTCAGTAGGCATCGGATCTCTCCAGTGTGGTCTTTCACAACCCTTATAAACCATACCATCACCAGGATTCAGAATCACAGAACGATTTTCACCTTTCTTTAAAACCAAAGTTCTTTTTTTAGCATCATCATAAGTATCTGGTGTCTTAATCCAAATAGGCCAAGGAGTGCTAATATTAGAACCAATATGAACTGTTACTGAGATCTCACAAGCAGGTCTGTCTGCGTGATTCGTAAGTGCTTGACCTGGATTATAAAAACGATCGTAATAATAAGTGTTATAAAGTTTCTTACCAATTGCTTCCTCAAGTTTCATACGAATTTGAGAATGTGCGAACTTATAAGGAGGCCAATAATACCTTGAAGTTGAACCTTCTACCTGATTTTCTACTGGAATATGAGAAAATTTATCAATCTTTCCAAAGTAATTGTATTGACCTTTGACTTCTGGTGGTTCTGAATAAAGATCTTTTGGATCCCAGAGATTTCTTAAAACCAGATAACCATTCTTATCAAACTCTTCGTTGTTTGTTGGTGATGTTCCAGAGTTAATTCTTTCTTGCCAATCAATCTGTTCTTGTGTCATTCCTTCTGCCATAACTCACCTCAACGCCACCTCGGCCCCACCGTCCAACCAACCAAACTCTTACGGACGCCCTTAGTTACTTTCTGAACTCGGTGTTGTGTACGAGAATCAAAGAGAATAATAGTTCCTCGTTGTCTTGGTGCAATATAAGATTTCCCTGATTCATCCAACAGTTGTAGGTTGCCACCTTCATAAGTTTCTGGGTCTGAGAGAAGCAAACTGAATGACAGTTTTCTTACCCTCTCACAATTTTCATTTACGAAATCATTCAGAATCTCACCACCGTGTCCTCGATTTCCTGCGGATTGTGGTTTGTAATAGGTTTGAAGACCAGCATCATTATGCCAACCATAATACTCACCTTCTCCATACACAGTATATTGAAGTGATTCACCATCAATATTTGTCAGGTCATACAGAAAATTCTCACGGTTTGCTCGTTGAACATAATGCCACACAAATCCTGCTACCCAGTGACTTGTGGGAACCCAGGCATTTCTTGCGTTTCTTTTATCTTTATCTACAGTTCCATAATCACCACCACCAACTCGGGAATCTTGTAGTTCTGGATCAAAATTATCTTTAAGGTCTTCTTCGATGATATCTACGATCTTATCTGGTAGGTTACTATAGTACCAAATTGATTGGAATGCCAAAAGTCAATCTCCTTATGTTATTCAGTCGTATTATATATCAGATTCTTTATGGTGTCAATAAAAAAGAGGGTAGTGAACCCTCTTAAGAATCAAGTTGTTGCAACACCTACAGGTTCTTCTGGTGGTGGAGGTGGAGCACTGAAGGTTCCTGTATCAGGATCATAAATCCATCCATAAGTTTCCTCTCCAGAAACCTCATGGAAGAAAGGATGAAATGCTTCATTTACAATTTCGAATGGATTGTAATAGATGACTTCTTGAACTGTATTTGATGAGTCGATTCTTACCCATTTAGACATTTTAATTACCTCCTTATTACCAGTAGAGTATTACCAAACCGGCACCACCAACTCCACCACCTTGTGGACCGGCGCCACCACCACCCGCAAGACCTCCATTACCACCAATACATGTACTTAATGTTCCATTAGAACCTCCACCACCACCACCTAATATTCCTCCATTTCCACCTGCTCCACCTGCCCCTGGGTTTATAACGGAAGCACCACCACCTCCCCCACCAGCACCACCGGGAGATCCATTAGCATTACCAATCCCTCCATTACCACCTGTCCCCAGTATTTCATCGACATAAAACCAATCAACTTCATCCCCAGAAAGACCAAACGGACTAGGGGTATTTACTCGAAATTTCCCTAGTCCACCAAATAATCTTCCTACTCCTAAAGAACCACCACCAGCACCACCATATGGAGATGGATCTGGATATCCATTCCATCCAGGTCCACCAATTCCGCCACCGCCGCCGCCATTACGATCTATAATATCAGCTCCATTTGCTCCACTTCCACCAGTCCCAAATGGACTACCGGCAGCACCACCTCCACCTTGTCGTCCGTTACTAAAGGGGGCAGGGCCCTGTCCGTTTCCACCTGCTCCACCAGAAGCACTAAAAGTTCTTGCTGTTGAAATACCTGGAGCAATTGTATAAGAACCAGAACCTCCGGCACCACCCGGACCACCTGGTCCCGAGGAAGCGGAACCTCCAGTAGCACTTATAGGTGAAATTGGAGATTGTGTTGGAACTGATACACTTGATGTTCCTCCTGGAGATGCACCTGCAGTAATCAATAATCTATCTGATGGAGTTACTGGAAATACATGAGTTACATATCCCCCTCCACCACCGCCACCACCGCCAGTTGCGGATGCACCGTTGCCACCCGCACCCCAACAGTGTACTTCAATCTCAGTGACACCGGGAGGTACTAACCAGGTAACAGTAGTGACTCCAACACCACCATGAAAAATTCTGCGGTTTTTCTTTCTACCACTTCCAGTAAGAAATTGAGAAATATTAGACATTAGAACAGACTCCAGGTTGAACCAGTGTACCAGATTTTAAACTTTAATCCTTGCTCACCAAATGTCATATCTTCAGATAAACTCATAATAGTTGAACCATTTCGAGCAAGTGTATGAATACCACTAATGTTATTTAGAATATCTATTGCATCACCAGTTGAAGGAGAAGCAGGAAGTGTCAATACAAGACCTGATGCATTCAACATATACACATTTCCCTTTGACAAAGTAGTATTTGTCGTAAGAACTGTGATTGAAGCACCACCACCCCCAAGACCAGTGAGTTGAGAACCATCACCTTTAAAACTGGTTGCAGTAACAACACCAGCAACATTAATACCAGTAGTGTTTACAGTAACTGCAGAACCAACTCTGATATTATCAGTGATTCCGTTAATAGTAACACTTGAAGTTCCAAACGTTGCAATACCAGTTACAATTGCATCACCAAATACATGAAGTCTTGAGGTAGCAGTAGAACCAAAACCTACATTACCACCAGGAGTGATTTGAATTCTTGGTTGTGATTGAATTACATCAGTGATTCTAAATGAAGTATTTGCATTACTTCCATAAACATCAAGAGACCATGCGTTTACATTATCTGATGCACGAGCAAAGGTAATTTCACCACCATCAAATGCAGTATCTTGCCTCGATACCTTCATTCCACCGAAGACATCGAAGTTTGCGGATGGTGCATTAGTTTGAATACCAACACTACCAATACCAGTAATCACAAACGGAGATGCATCTGGATTTGTAGAATCTTCAACAATCAGAGCATTTCCAGTTCCTGCTTGAGTAATTCTTACAAGATCTCCAGAAGTTGTATCAGCAAATACTGCCGTTCCACCACTAAAGTTGCCACTAAATGTAGTAGCAGAAGCAATACCAGTGACTCGGATTCCACTTGGATTAACATTTAAGATTGTATTTCCTACAGATACGACTCCAAACTGACCTGGACTTGGTGAGAACCAACCAGTATTTGTGTATCCTTCAAAGTATGCTGATGGATTGCTTGCAGTTCCCATCGAGAATGCAACACCAGCAAGAGTTGCATTTAATCCCTGATTGAATGGAGCAGCATCAATCCAGAATGCAGAAGATCCAACACCAAGAACTAACTCGTCATAATAGATAAAGGTTCTACCATAATTGATATGGAAGAATAAATCTCCATTTGCTGGTGGTAAATCTACTGATAATGGAGTTCCTGGGAATGTAGAACCAATTCCAATAGCTCCACCTCCACCACCTCCACCACCTTCAAAGAAGATGGTTGCAATACCTACAGAACTATTATAGAATGTAGTGGATACTCCTGCACCCTTAAGATCTAAGAAAGTAACTGCATAACCAACAACTCCACCAGTGGTTCCAACACCAATACCTCTCGATGGATTTGATGTTAGATTTAAGTATTGACCATCACCATAATAAGTTACTACACCTGATGTTGCCGTTACGATACCAGAGGCAACTTTTACGGTTCCAAGAGTTGATATTCCTGCTACGATAATATTAGCAAATGTAAGTGGAGCAGTTGTTATTGCTGCACCAATTGTATTAGTAGTTGTGGAATCAAGAGAAAGAATGTTCTGAAGTTGTTGACCAGAACTGAGAACTTGTGTTGATCCAATTGACAGAGATCCAACAGATGCAATACCACTTATATTAAGATTGGTTCCTGTTAAATCAGTGATACTAGCATCGGTGTAATTTAACTGAGATCCTGAAATGCTTGTTACAACTCCAGTCGTAACATAAGCAGTCGATGCATTTAAAGTCGATGTATGTGATACTGTAGAATATGCATCAGTATATGTTGATATTGTACCTGCTAAGTTGGTAACAATACCAGATACTACATTTGCATTTCTTGCATTTGCGATGGTAAAATTACCAGTGGTATATGTTAATCCAGTACCACTTATAGATGTAACAATACCAGATACACTATAAAGATTAGTAATTGAACCACTGGTGGAATTTAATGTTGGGATCGTTCCAACACCAGTCAATACTAAACTCGTTGCTCCGATACCACCATTAACTTGAAGTTTCTCTGGAGTTGTGGTGGTTCCAATACCAACAGTATTTTTAGTCCTATCGGCAAAAATAAGATTATCGTTTACCTCTATGCCGTTCTTAACGACAAAATTCTTTTGAATTGCCATCGGTGGAGAGCGCCAACCTTTTTACTTATTTATAAATACTAAAAAACACTTTTAGGAAATCATATGGCTTCGCAAGTATTGAGTGGTTCTTCTAACCCTTCTTATACGAATAATACTGGTCAGAATGTAAGAATTATAATCAACTTTATGGCAACTCCAAGTTCAATTAGTTGGGCTGGTGTTTCTTATTCATCATCATTAAATGCTATTGGCAGAAATCTTGCATTTCAAAGTGGTGGATATATTAATGGTGCAGAGATTTCATTATCTGCAAATAATGCGTTAGGGTCAGTTGTTCCTAACTCTGGATTAATAACTGTTGGAGCACTTCCTACAGAATTGATGCTTGCTTCTGGACAATCTTTCAGTGCAACTTGTGGTGTTTATAATATTGTGATTATTCCAGAAGCAGGTTAATTATAAGGGAATACTAAATCCATGAGTGGTAAATGGGTAGAGGTTTGTTGCTGCACTTGTTGACAGACCAACCTCTACACTTGTTCCATTATATGTAACTGAAAGTCCAAGACCAGCTGTTACACTTGAGATGCCACTGTTGCTGATGGTCGCAACGGTAATACCATAACCAACAGTTGCATAAGAAATAGTAATACCAGATCCAGCTCTAACTTCTTGATTTGAAACAACCTTCCAATCGAGAATACCAGAACCTGTAGTATAAAGAACATAACCAGCAGTTCCAATACCTGTTGGAAGTGTAAATGTTAGATTAGAACCAAGAGAACCTGCTTGTAATCCAACATAGTTACTTCTGTCAGTCTCATAAATTCTCACTGCTCCAGTGACTGCAGCATTTCCAACAACATCAAGTGCTGCAACTGTTGCGTTTGTATGAACACCAACATTTCCACTTACGTCAACAATAAATGGAGTGGTATCAGATGCAGTATTATCAACTCTAATGATATTACCAGAACCACTCGTTGATCTGATGTTGATTGCAGGTTGAGATGTTGCAGTAATATCAAGTTGTGCAGTTGGAACTGAACTTCCGATACCTACAGAACCATCGTTCGTAACAACAAATGGTGTTGGATCTCCACTCGAATCCTCAACATAGAATGCATTTCCTGCTCCAGTTTGAGTTACTTTAAAGATTGTATTACTTGAGGAACCCTCAACAACCAGATTATTTCCAGCAGAATTATAAAGGAAGATAGGAATTCCAGAAAAACTATTTGAATTATTATACTGCAGTGAGAAGTTTGGAAGACCAGGAGTTGATGGAGTAGAAGTTCCACCAGATCCAGATAAACCACTTGCATCCACAGTAACTGTTGCAATACCTGTTGTCTGACTGAAAACAGTTGTTAGGGTAACTCCATAACCGACGAAGTTAATTTGAGTTGCAAGACCAACAAAAGTATTCAAAGTGCCACTGGAAATACCGATCTTAGGTGATGCATTAAAGTTAACTGTAGTAATACCAGAGGTTGAATCATTAACAGCAGTTAAATCAATACCAGTAGTTTGAATGTTAACAAGCGTCGAGAATCCAACATAAGTTCCATTAGAAGAAATACCAACACCAGCACCACCAATAAATCCAAATGGCTCCCACTGATTTTGTGTTACATAAGCCCAACCAACAAATCCGTTCTTTGTTGGTTCAGAGTTAAAGTTAATGTCACCATAGTTACCAGCAAGAGATGGCTTATTCTTACTGATCGTAAACTTACGAGAAACAACTGCATCACCCTGAAGGAATACTGAGTTTGCCTCAATACCCTTATTGGAAGTTGATGTAATCTTATTGTTAAAGATTACTGGACCATCAAACTCAGAAACAAGATTACCATCAGAACCACCCTCAACTCTCAGTGAACGAGTAATCGATGCTTCCAGTGGAGTCAGAACATCAAAACCAACACTGATGTTTCCAGTATCAATCTCTTCACCAGTTATGGTTGGAACTGGTGCATCAAATACTTCTTCTTGACCTGTCGCAGAGTTGACCTTCTTATTACCTGTATAGAAGTCACCATCACTGTTCATCGCAGTGAAGATACTTACACCACCATCAACTTTAGTGTTTTGAGCTACTAATTCTTCTTGCGGAGAAATAATTCTATCTTGTCTTTCTGGGAGTGAAGTGGAATAGTTACCAGGACCAAATCCAACATATTCAAATGTATGACCCGATGCACGAATAATTGAATTTCTACGCAGTTCAATAGGACGAACACTTACTCTTCTGACTACAGAGTTGACAGTATGAGTTTCTCTTGTTGTTCCAAACAATCCACGGAATACTGAAACCGAACTTCCAGTAACATCAGACTTAATTCTGAAGATTTCACTATCAATCTGAATATAATCACCAAGTTTGAATCCAAGAACATCAGCACCGATAATCACTAATGGTGTTGAATCTGATGCATTTGCAAGGATTGCAGTGTTCAGAGTTGTTGTAATTCCTGCATACTCAAAGTTAAATCTTCCTGCAAGATTTTCATTATCTGTAGTAATATCTCCACCACTTGAAGCAAAACCATAACGATATGCAGTGATTGAACCACCAGCACCGATTACAGTAGTTCCAAGTCCCACATTTACAACAAGTGAGGTGAGACTATTGACTTTCTTGACAATAAAATCTCCATTAAAGAAGTTATTGTCAACACCACTAATATAAAGTTTGTTATCAACTCTAAATCCGTGAGGTTGATAGAACGTGTAGGTTGCAACACCAACGGTTGGGGAATAACTAAATGTAGAAATACCAAGTGCCTTACCGACAATCTTAGTATTACTATAAGTTGTTGCAGTTACACCAAGTCCAACTTGTGTTGGATTATTAATTGGAACAGAGGATTGTACTTCAAATTGTTTAGTATTACCAGTTGAGATTCCAGTAACTTTATAAAGGGTATTATACTCATTATTTGCTGCTGGAATGATTCCATCCAATTGAATCGAATCATTAAGATTATCAGTGATAGATGTAACTTGAACAACTGCTTGAGTAAATCCAGTAGTTGTTGCAATACCAGCAATCGTAAGAGTGTTTCCAATACCATATGCACTACCACCGTCCATAATCTTAACGGCGGTAATAGTTCCAGAACCATTAAATGTAACAACTGCAGTTGCGTTTGCACCTGTTGTAGAACCAGCAAATCCAACTAATCTTGCGTTGTATGCATTTCCTGACGAACCAGAACCATACGCCAAACCACCAGATACAATACTTACTGAAGTAATGCCAGCAAGTCCATGATCAAGTTTGGAATAGAATGTATGTGCAGTTCCTGCAGCATTTGATTTAATATCAGTTAATGCAAAACCAACATTAAAGTCAATTAAACCTCTTCCAAGTGATTCCTTAGTGATGCTTCTTTGAGCATCATTAACAACAACCTGTCCGATTGGATCGGGAAGTGCAAAAGATGCTGTAGGTGCTGGATCAGATACTGGATTATCTCTATTTGTTTGTGGATAAAGATTCTGAATGGGTTGTGAGAATCTTAAATCAGAGAATGGTGCAACAGTTGGTGAGTTTGATGCATTAGTAATAATTAAATGATAAACACCATCCTGTTGTCCAGGAATATATTTTTGAATCTCTTGACTTCTATAGATTTGATAAGTTCCAGTATATCTCTTTCTTCGGAATGCAGGGAGACCTGATGTTCTAATACCAGTATTATTTGTAAATGTGCCAGGATTGTTGGTTAAAGAATAACTAAAGTGCTTCGTGCTACTGATTCCAGTAACCGTAAATGTTCCGTTGAATGCAGAATTTGCAACACCTACAGTGTTATTGGTACTGGTTACATTAATAACTTCAACTTGAGAACCAACTACTAAATCGTGAGGAAGTTCTGTAATAATATTAGCAGTGTTTGCTACCCAGTTTGCTTCTGCAATAAATCTTGGATTACGAAGTTCGGTTGAGTTTGAAAGTGTTGAACTATTGGTAGGATCAAAATACTTTTGAATCTCAGTTGTTCCTGCACCGATTACATTATTCGATTCTTCAAGAATATATCCATCTAAAGGTGGTCTTGCTGAAAGTGCAGAATCCTTAGGAAGAACATAACGAAGACGATAAATTGTATCAACCAGACTTCTTGTATCTGGATTTCTTGTAATATAAGTTCTTGGAGTTGCTTCTCCTAATCCAGCAGTTCCAAGAGTAGTTACTGTTGAATAGATTGTATTCTCAGTTGCTGCTGTTGAAACATTAACATACCACTGAGAACCATCCCACTGAACTGGGTGTCCGATCTCACCAGCAGATTTATCAGAAACTCTACTTACGATTGTTAAAATACCACCATTACTATTAATAGTAATTGGATTATCTCTTACTGCATCATTAAGAGATTGTGCAATTTTAACTTGATTGTTGGCAAGAGTTATATCAGTTGTATTTGTAATAATGTTGTAAACTTGACTGGAATTCAACCCATCAGGAACATGTCCATTTTCACTAAAGATACGAACAGTTTCACCAGTGAGGAACGAATGGTTTGAAGTTAATGTGAAGACATTTGCTGAGATACTATTGATACCCGCAACACTTCTTCCTACAGTAAATGTTTTTTGTGAAGATAATTCGGTTCCAGTGTATTGAGTATTCGGCATAATGATACGAGCCGAATACTGAGTTGTAACACCTGCCTGAGAAATCTGAACATTCAGGGTATCATTTACTTTTGCACCCAAACGATATCCATCAATAACTGTAGATGGTGCAACATCCTCGTTAACTTCATTATAGAGATAAAGACGATTTGTTGATGCAATACCTACAGTTTTTGCTACATCAACAGCAACAAATTCAATACTTGTTTCGGGTGTTTCAATTTCCTTAGGAGGAATAACATGCGTGACATAACCAATATCATCTCTTGGGAATGCTTCACTTCTAAATCCTGAAGCAATCAGAGATTTTGCACCGAAGTTTGAGTTAGAGTTGGTGATCGATAAGTCACCACCAGATTCTGAAACAAAGTGCTGGGCATAACCAATTGCAAAAATTGAAACTAACTGAAGAAATGCGTTATTGGTTGCCTTAATATGGAAGTTTTCATACTCTGGTTTAAATCTTGCCAGAGAATCGGTGTGAAGATTGTCGTATGAAGTTTGATCCTTATAAGTTCCAGAAGTGGAGTCATATTTTACAAATGCATTATCATCCTTCTGAAGACCGATACCTGTGAACTGAGCCACAACCATCGACTTAAATCCACTTGCCTTGCTACCATCTGCAAGCAGACCGCACATACCATAGACAGAACGCAGAGAAATATTGAAGATGTATGGTGATGCAGATGTAACTGTATCTACAGCAATATTCAGAGTTGCTCCAGTAACAGATGGAAGTGCATTTGCTGGAGCATTTTGTACTTCATAAACAATCTGTGTTGTGCTACTAACTTCAGAAACAACATACTGACCATCATATCCAGGGGAACCTACACCATTAATACTAATTGGTGTATCTACATTCAAACCAGCAAGTGGTTCTGACAAAGTTACAGTAATTTGAGTATTAGAAGTTACACCATCTCCAGCTTTGATACTTGAAATTCCAACTTCAGCACCACGAGATCCAACAATACGATATTCATCAACAACAGTTTGAATATCAAGTGAAGCAGAAGGATAATCTGGTTCAATAGGTCTACCACTTGATTGCCCATAAGCAATACCAACCTTCTCATAATACATATCCAGATCAGTTCTATCGGTAGAATAGGTCTGGAAGTCATCGTTAATGCTTACATCATTTACACCATCAGCATACTCAAATCCTGTGAGTTTATGGTGAGAGAAATTAGGAACAAAAGTATTTGTTGTATAATCTTTAAAGCAAATACCATTTGGATCAGCATCAAGAATACTAAACTGCCAGAGATAGCATCCACCAGTTACACGGAAAACTGCAGATCTTTCAATATTATCATTCTCTGGATTTGGAACATAAAGAGGACGGATCTTGGTCTTACGAAGATCCATACCAACGATAGAAACACCACGAGGAATAATAACACCACCGTGAATGGAGTTTAACTTATAAAGTGCGTTATTATTTGTGGTAAGATCAAAGTTTGTGGTGAGATCAAATGGAACTAAGTCATCAGTTGTTGCACCACTACGAAGTCTAAAATTATTTGCACCATCAGGAATATATCCAGGTCTATTATCAACTGTATGATCTCCAGGATACAGAAGAATCGTGGTTTTATTAAATCTATCGTTATCTAAACCTCTTTGATAAGAGAATCGTGCTGCCTCAATCAGTGCCCTTTGAATCGTCTTAAAAGGTCTTGTGAGGCTATTACCCTGATTCTCGATACTATCGGTCGAATCTAAACTGCTTGGATCAACATAGAGAATGGTTCCACGAGTTGATTTCAGAAAATTATCTAATCTGGAGAGACCCATCTTATTAATGCTTATAGTTTCCGTTATGGATTATTTATCATATGAAAAAAGAGGAGACCCCTAAGGATCTCCTCTTCGCACTTCCTTCACACCATATTATTTTACCACTTCTCCTGCTTCCATGTCAATCTTTTTCGGAGTCCCTCATCAAACACCATAAGATACCGATGTTTACGAGACCGATCCCTCCACTCACCATCAGCACCGTTAATGCTACCCCTAGAATGTTTGGTTCCGTCTGCATAATAAAAGTCCTTCTTAGGTGCAGTTAGACCGTAATATTGAAAATTGCAAGCTCTGTATATAACTCCAGAGTGGTGATTAGAGTCAGCGTAACTAAGAATAGCACGAACTGTGGCATCTTTTTTAAATCTCCTTATACAACGACTGACGAACCAAGAGGTAATATTATGTTCTTCTTTTTGTAGATCTGGATGAATGCAAAGTCGTGAGAGTTCATAGATACCCTCTTGCTCATGTCTTTGTAATCCAAATGCACCGACTGCTATTTCTGGGACTGGTAACCCAGTAAAGACACAAGCACCCAAACACCCACCAACCCTAAGAATGTCAGAAACCGAGGATCTGAAAAGCCCATAATTGAAACCAGATTTAAAATCTTTTGATTCGTCTTTAAGATAGTGATAGGTATAAAGAAGTTCTTTGATTTCTTCTTTACCTACTCTATCTATGTAAAAATCTGATTTCATTAAGTATTTTTACTCACTTTGTTTGCATTCTAACATATATTCTACTGTATTTGCCACATCATTCATGGCATCACGAAGAAATGGTCGTTGTCCTGATTCTTGCTTGCGAATAGGACGAGAAGAATCAGTTAAAGTCCAACGCCACTGATTCATAGATTCACAATACCAGAGTTTAATGTTCATGTTTGAAATGTTCGAGTTCGACCCAGTTAAGGAGTGTTTGGAATGCTGTGATGGAAGCATCTGTGCAATTATCGTCCTTAAGTTTTTGAACATAATACTCAAGTGCTTCTATGACCATTTGACGGTCTTGTTGCGAAATAAGTGACATTTGGAGTTATAGAACTCAGAGCCCCCATTCGGAATCGAACCGAAAATCTTCCGCTTACAAGGCGGATGCAGTAACCGTTATGCTATAGGGGCGAATGGTGTATTTGGTGGCAGTTGGCGCAAAGAACTTCGCACTTTTCTGCTTCTTTTTTTATATTTTCAAGAGAAAATCCACAACGAAACATATCTGCAATATTATGATTCTTTTCATTAGTGTGATGAAACTGAATGGCCCGATGATCAGAAAATCCACACCTGTTACATTTTAAAGTTTTTTTCCAAGAAACATAATCTTCTTTAATAGATTTTGTTCTTGCTTTTACAACTTTCTTCTGACAAACTTTACATTCACCACGAAGGTATTTTTTACCATCTATAGTTCCAGCAGAATGAAATTCTGTTAGTGATTTAGATAGTCCACATTTAGTGCAGGTTTTCATATCTTTAAATTATTTGTAACTATTTATTATAGTTACAAACTTAATCGGCAGGTAACATCTCTGGATTTTCCAGTTCGACTTCAAACAACATCGGATGACACTCTTCATCTATAAGATAAAAAGAAGAGTGATACAAATCCTCAGGTTCAAAACGTCTTTCGTTGTCTGCCAACTTAATCAACTCCAAGTCAAATAAAGATTCGTCAGGGAGTTCATCAAAAGTAAACGGAACCTGATTTATGAAATACATAAGAACTATTTGAGCTCCACGATTATACCAGCAATATCTGGCATCGATACGGTATTTCATAAATGTTCCGTACTTTTCGTTATTTAGAGGATAAACCTCATAGGACGAGGGGGACTTGAACCCCCACGGGATTGCTCCCAGCAGATTTTAAGTCTGATGTGTCTACCACTTCCACCACCGTCCCACAAAAACTCAGAAGAAACTGAGTTGATTATCAGATTTTAGCACATAAGTGGGAGGATGTAAACGGCAGTATTCATTAAATGTAATCTTCATCTCTTTGGAAGTAAGACCACAGTTTGCTGCTGCTTTCGGAACATTCCATTTTGCTGAGAACAGCATTTCCATGGATTGTCGTGTCTCTGGACGCATTTGAAAAAGTAATAAGGTTAATTTTTTGCCGGGAATTTTTCCCCCCAAAAATGGAACTTAAAGCGGATTTGCGTATGAGAGTGTCTCTTCATCCACTGTGGCACGAACAAACTCTAACACGTTCATGAACTCATCCACGGTCTCGCAGACCACTTCCTTTTCTGACCCCTCACTGGAGTACAGATACACGGTTCGTTTCACTGGATCGATCACGCAACGTGTCAGATACTCATCTTGCATTCGGTCTGTCTCTTGACTACCTTAGTAGTGTACCAGGTCTCAGGGTCCCTGTCAAGAGAGTGTTACATTAGCAGATCTTAACACTCCGTCAGAACCCCGAACCTTGATTCTTAAATTGGTATCACTGGTCAATTCGAATGAAAGTTGTGAGTTTGATGGTGAAGATGTAATTCCTAATCCAATAGTTACTCCTGCCGAAACAACTGATAATGTTGATATCCCACTTACTTGTAAAGATCCAAAAGATCCCGTTCCTCCAATTGTTAACCCACCAGAATTAGGATCTGATGGTAAATCTGGTACTTCTCTTGGTGTAAATCCTGCCATTTATTCACTCCTTTGTATCATAATGGTATCCTGCGATAGATCTTTGAGAATTATCTCCAGGATAATCTTCAATAGATCCTTCATATTCTGGTATGAGTCTTTCTGTATCAATTCTTTCTGCCATAATATGATAGAAACAATTAATTGGCATACCTCCACGAGATTGAAGATATACTTTTTCATCATCCCATCGTTTTACAATAATATCTTGGTGAGCACCGATAGATGTTAGGTTAACTGTGATTGTTTCTATATCTACAAGACCTTTCCAATATTCAGGAAGAACAATCTCAGTTGTGTTTCTTACTCTACCACGAATATAAACTGCTGCTTCTGGTCCTTCGACGCAAGTATGAGTCAATCTCCACCCTTCTCTTGTTGGGTGGGGAATATCAAAGTTTTTCTTTGCAGATAATCTATGAGCACCACAGAAAGCAACAACATCACCTTGAGATTGAACAAGTGCTCCTGCTCTTACAACTGCTTGTGCATTAACATCACCATTTACATCAAGATTATCAAAAATTGCAGCATCACCTCGAACTGCAAGTGAATATGGAGAATTATTCCAAGCACCGCAGGCAATAATAGCTCCTGGAATGAATGGTGGTGTATGTGGATCGGTATTTAAGTCTGGACCGATCATTACCGTTGCCCAAATGTTAGGAAAAACATTAGGACTTCCCATGATAGTTGGAGATTCAATATAAGCAGATCCTCTAATTTCTAAGGGTCCAATACCTAAAATATCAGGTCTACCAACTCCAACAAATAATCTTTTTCCTACATATAAATCTGGAACTTTCATAGTTTATAGTTTAAATCTATCTTCATTAAAGAAGAACCCACCTTTGGATCCTTTAATCTTTGTTGCACCATCAGCACAATCAACTAATCCACCGTAGATATTAAGAATACCTTTACCAATACATTCTACAGTTTTCTCTGAGAATATTTTGGTGGATACTTTACTATCTAGGTCAATTTGCTGTGCCTTTATAAGAATTTTTTCATCGGCGTCTAATACTATAACACCTTTTTCGTTTCCTGTCCCCGAAGCACGAATGTCAATATTTTCTGCTGCTATTCTCAATCTTCCCTTGGGAACATTAATTACAAAATCACCACTTGTTGCTTCAAAATATATTCCAGGTATTTCCTTTGAAACATCAGTTCCTGCAATAACCTGATAGGTTCCAGGACATCTGTTAATAGTTCCACCTTTTCTACCACCTTCTGTGGATCCATCAACATCCATTTGCATGTAATGTCTTCCACCATCAGGTCCAGTACGAAGCATAACTCCTGACTGAACATTATCATCATGAATATGACCAAATCTCAATTCTCCATGATGAGTTCCATATCTTACGGAATATCTATCTTTCTTTTGACCCATTATGGTACTACCTCAAATTGTTGTTTTGGTGGAATTTTTCCTACACAATCAATTACAGAAATAATTCTATCACCTGCTTGCTGCTTTCTATCAAGTTCTTCTGGTGTCAGTCTATTAATTGACGTAACAGGAACCAATTTAGCATTAAATCCACTCTTACTTATAACAAATATATTTGGATAACCTGTAATACTTCTGTTTTTGACAAGAGTAACTTTTTTTATTCCACCTTGATCATCAGTTTCTTCAACATATCCATCAGGATCTCCATCAGGATTTTCGGGAGTTGGAACAATTGTTGGGGGAACTATATCCTCAGTAGGATCATTAGAATCTGTAGGTACAATTAATATTGGATCTCCTGGAGTATATCCTTCACCAGGATCTAATGGTAAAGTATCAATAATTATTACTTCAATTGGATATGCTTCATCATCAACAGGATTTGTAGGATCAAAAGGTGTTGGTGTCGGAAACTGTGGTGGTGGACCTGGTGGATTTGAAGAATCATAATCTCCACAAATCGGAGCAGTTACAGTTTGACTTTCGGTAACTTGAACTGCTTCGGAGTTTGGATACTTAACCCAATCCCCAGCATTAAGATTGATTTTTTCTCCAGAAAGATATGGTAAGTCATAACATCCACTGGATCTTCTTACCATAGTTTCGCAATAGTTTGCAAACGTTCTTCCACCACCCCCTTCACTTCCATCATAACCATAAAGATAATCCTTTCCAGGTTCTTCAATTACAACAGCAACTACCCTACCATTTTTTAATCCACTAAGAGGAATGCAACCTTGCTTTCCACTATCTCCACCAAAAGATGGATTGTTTGTCGTAGCACCACCTTCACCATTTTTTACATCAGGATCATATTCAAGAATGGCTCTTCCGACTGCACCAGAACCTTTACCACAATTATCTTTAAACTTTACAAATGGTGGTTCAGAATATCCACCACCTTCAGTAATGATATCAACACCAAGAATTTCACCAGTGAATCCTATGATTACATTACCAGTGGCACCACCTCCTTCACCACCAAAAAACTCAACGACTGGTGGACCACAACGGAAAGGTCCAACATCACAAGGAGCACCTAATGGACTTACATCAAATCCATTTGTTGCGGATTCAACTGTTCCTTGAATGGATGAAATTGCCCCAGTGACTGCTCCGGCAGCACCTTCTATTTGATCAGTAACATTACCAGCAAAGTTAGTTACTTGGTCCACAAGACCTTGAATATCAAACGTTGCAGTTTTTTCTACACCATTCCAAGGACTCCAAGAATCAATCTCGGGACAATTTGGCTTAGTATCACAAGTCAACCATGAGAAAATATCTGCAATAAATCCAAGAATATTTCCAGCAATATCAATCGTCGTTCCAATAATACCACTTATAGTACCTAAGATACTAGTGACTCCCGAGAGAATATCATTCAGAACACCACCAAGAATAACACTCACAAACTGAGAAGCAAAACAGGCAGGAACATTTATAAGTTTGTCAAATAATGAAAGAAGTAATTTTGATACTAGATTAAAAAGATTGCCAATAATTTTTCTGAATAAACATGCAATCAGATCATTAACATTCTCTACAGCAGTTTTCAGATTTGGTCTCTCATTTGGAAAGATGAAATAATAAAAATCTTTCATCTTATCATTTACAATCTTAATTACATTCTTTTCAATTTCAGTAACAATCCATGTAATTCCTTGAGTAATTTTATCTGCTACAAACTTGACTCTATCTTCAATCCACCTCTGAACATCTTCAATACTTGTAGATACCTTCGTCTTCCAATCTGTTAATGTTTTTCTTGCCATCTCAATATCTTTTACAAGTTCTAAGATATCGAGTTGTATCTGCCCCATCGGTTGTTTTTCACAAACCGATGTAAGTGGAACACTATGTCTTTTCTGACCCTCTGTTTTTTGCTGTTCCGATGCAGCATCTTTAAGTGCATTATCACCAACCACAGATTGATTAGTTGCGTTGTTTACATTACCAGTGTTACCTTCACGATTCAGTGGATCAGTTTCTACAACATTAGGACCACCACTTTGTTTTCCTAATGGTTTTTCTTTATCTGTTCTTAAAGAATATTTTGCTACAGTTTCTTCAGCAAATCTATATCCTTGGAATGGTTTAAATCCAGCATCAGGAATATTATTCAAGACCTGAGTATATTGATTATACCCAAGCACACCCATAATAATTGGTTGTTGTGCATCTTCTCCATCTAAGAAGAAACCATACACAAACATACCTTGCTTAAGGTTTGGTGTCTGAGACAATCCACCAGTTCCTGCACCTGCAGTCACTGGATACATTACAGAAGCCCAAGGAAGATCATCATCTTTAAGTTCGGAAGGAACTGCAGTATGGTATCCCATAATGCGAACCTTATAACGATACTCAAATCCCTTATGATCTTCTGTTGTTGGAGTTCTATATCCAGGAATGTTTCCACTCCACTTGGTCTCGTCAACGATTTGACCTAACCACCAAATAAAGTTATCTCTTCCTACAAAGTGTCTCTTAAATAAACCTTGCTCAACTGTCATAAACTCGGCACTCTAAAGCATCTGGATTTTCATCACAGTACATTTCAAATCCTGTGGGGTCGTGGTCACTATCGGGATGATTTGCTTGATACTTCTCAAGATGTTCCACTTCATCCTCTAAATGACGACGACGTTGCCCACTGGTATTAGGATCATCCAGTTCATCTTTGTCATCATTAATATGTTGTTGTAGTGATTTGTCTGTCATTTTGGTCTCTTAGAAAGGTTTTCTTCCGAAGCTGTCTCTTACGAGAGTCATACTTGTGAAAGTTGTTCTTGGTGTAATACGATGGCACAAACTTGCTATCATATATATGCCACCACTTTTCTTGTTTACTTCAGTTGTCTTTTCAACAGTGAGACCAGGAAAGTCACAGTGAACTAAATCACCTGCTCTTAAACTAAAGTCACCTGGAATAACTACATTAATCTTAATCAAGAACATCTGATTGTATCTCATGATAGATTGAACCATCGTCTTTCCAGCATCATAAGTTGGTTTGAAAGGAGAATCTTTCCAGTTAGCAAGTTGCTCATCAAGATTTTTTCCTTTTGGAAGAGTTCCAACATCAAAAACGTGATTCATCAATCTTGATACTGGTTTTCTAAACTCTTCTGCTACCGATAAGATCTCATCAAGACCACCAGTTACAATACCATCTTTTTGATCATCGTCCACACTATACTTTCTAACTTTATAATCCATCGCAAAGAAATCAAAGAAGATACTACGATTTGCATAAGTTCCAAGAGTAAGATTATTACTTAAATCAATATCTCTCTCAATATTATATGAAAGAACTTTAGCATCATACTCTTCTGGTTTTAATTCAGTATTGGTGTAGACATATTTCTTTTTATATTCTTGTTTGAACAAAGCATCGATGGATCTAAAGTTATATCCATCATAATTTTCATAGAATAAGTATCCAGCAGCACTATCAAGTTTTCCTGCTTCTTTAGGAACTGATTTTGATGCTAACCAAGTGCAAACATAAAAAGGTTTTTTATCATTACCAATAAAGTTATAATCAATCAAAGTATCATCAACCTTTACTTCTTTCTTTGTCAACAATCCACCATCTTGAAATAATGGTTCGGTAAGAATTGCTTTTATATTATCAGAAATATTACCATCATATCTTTTTACAACTCTACTTTGTTCATTTGCAAAGTGTTCTCTTGGAACATAATCAATTGAATATAAATCTTGCTGAGTTCCTGGATCAATATCACGAACTCTGTTTACATATAACGAGTTCTCTTTTTGAGTTTTGAACTCAAGTTTGTTTGGTGTTGGTTGATTATCTTCAAGAAGAATGTATGCTCTTTCACCTCCACGAATTGGAAGACCATCAACGATACCATTATTACCAACAGGACTGTCAGTAAAACCAGTATCCATCACAGTTGTACTCATAGATACTGAGTTTGATAGTATATTTTCATAATAATTTAACTCAACAATACCAGGTGAAATATCTACAGACTTACTACCATCAGCAGACTGAAGAATAAACGCACCTATACCACCTGCTCTTGTTGTTTGATTATCTGCCATTATCCTTGCTTGTATAAGAACCCAGTAAGTTGAGCTTGATAGTAACTATTTAATAGTGCTTGTTTAGAAACACCAACAGGAAGCAATCTTGTTCCTCCACCACCCATCATCATCGGAGAAGAAGAACCACCACCGATAGGTATTGGAATAACTGTTGATTGAGAACCTCCAGGAATCTCATACTCTGCCTGTTGCATAATTTGAGGGACACTTGCAGATACTGCTGGTGCTGCCTGTGTTGGTGCCACTTGTGCTTGTGTTGGTGCTGCTGGTTGTAATGATGATGTTGTTGCTGGTTGTTGTGTAGGTGGTGTTGCTGCAGATGCTACTGATGGTGTTGCTGCTTGTCCTGGTGATGGTAATGCTGGAGCAGGTGGTGCTTGAGTTTGTGCTGCTGCTTGTGTTGCTGCTTGCTGTGCAGTTGTGTCTGCTTGCTTTTGTTTATAAGAAGGAGATTTTTTAAATGCTTCTCTTAATGCATCACTATACTTTGTTCCAGAAGTTCCAAAACCATCTTTACCAACTTTGCCAGTTCTCATCCATTTTGATGCGCCACCTGCGCCTTGGTTGTGTGCATAACCAAGAACTTGAAGTTTTTGTTCTATGGTTTTCTTTGCTTGATAGTTAGGGTTTGATGACAGATATCCATGATTTGCAAGAGTATACGCTGCAAACATTTTTTCCTGGAGTTCTGGATTTTTTCTAAAAGCAACTCTTCTTGGATCATTAGGATTATCCGAATGTCCCGGATCAGGAATACCTAATATTCTTGCGGCATCTGTCTTGGCAGGTCCTCCCATTTGATATCTTCCGTCATAATATTTTCCACTTCCACCAGCAACATCATATCTTCCACCAGATTCTATTTGAGCAATAGTATTTCTATAAGTGTCCCACTGTTGCTTATTTGCTCCAATTCTAGAAGCTACATCATAAGCACCTGCCTTTGATCCACCAGCAGGAGGAACATAACCTCCACCACCACCTCCTCCATCAGGTTGCTGTGAAGGAGTTTCTCCACCACCTCTAAGACTATTAATAGTATTTTCAATACCTTTAAATAGATTTTCTAAGAATGGTATTTTTTTAGCAATCTCATCAATATTCTTTTTTAAATTTTTATCATCAAGATTTTCTGGAGGAACACCCAATAGTTTTGCAACTAATTTTGCACCCTCATTTGTAATCCACTTTAATCCATTCCAAACAGGACTAAAGAACTCTCCAAGTTTTGTAATGAAATCTTTAATGGTTTGGAAAACATTCTTTAGAGTTTGAATAATCTCTTCTAAGTTTTTGAAGATTGCAAGAGCAAGAGAACCGAGTAAAACATTACCAAAGAATCTCATAAGGTTAAACTTATCTTCAGGTGCCTTTATGTTTGGCATCTTAAATGGTTTTTTCTTTGCTTCCTTTTCTAACTTCTCTTCTGTTTCTTTTTTCTCATCTACTTTTGCTTCTTCTTTTTTATTCTCTTGTTCTTCTTTTTGAGTTTGATTTTGATTCTTCAATACATCAATAATACCTTGAAGAGTTTCTCCAACTCTGTCAAAAATATCATCTAATCTTCCACCCTTGACTTCTTTCTTTACCTCAGCAGCAGGGGGAAGTGCTTTAATTTCTGGTTGAGGTAAGAATAAATTTGTTGATATAGTTTTCTTTTGAATCTTAGGTGTCTTTACAATACCCTTCTCATCATCTACCTTTTGAATCGCAGAACTTTCCTTTCGGTTAAGAAGTTTATCCTTATCAACTTTCTTTTCTGATGGTAGTAGTGCCTTTACGGCAAATCCTGCGAGTGCTGGTAACATTATCCTACGATGTTATAGATTGCTCTGACAACCATAGTAGTTGTATTGTTTGGATCCTCAGAAGAGAATCTTGGAACTGGTGCTTGGTTGGGTGCAGTTCCACTTGATGCCTGTTGTGCCCCACCACCAGTTGGTATTGGTAATGGAACAATATTACCTCTACCCGTTGGTGAAGGTATTGATGGTGTTGGTGGTGCTGTCTGTGCTACTTGTGCTGAAGGAGATTGTGCAACCTGAGTTTGTGTTGTTGGATTGCCCAAAAATGCAATTGGATCAAGAGTGCCACTAAATCCAAAAGTTGTTGCTTTTCCTTTTCTTATTTCATAGTGGAAAACACCAGTAGTATTTGTACCTTTAGCAACAGGAGTTCCTGGAGAAACTTTTTGTCCCTTTCTAACCAAAATAGTATCACCTTCGGCAATCCTTTCCGTAACTTTAAGTTCTGGATTGTATATGTCAACATACTTATAATATCCACCAGGATCATTACCAACATTAGTTACTTCTCCACCTATCCTGCTAAAGAAAGAATCATTTGGACCAGCATCAAAATCTACACCTGCATGTTTTCTGCCACCACCTCTTGATGCTCCATAATGTTGTTTTCCGGGTAAAGTATTTGTTGGAGGTAATGGAGGTAATCCTTTTTGAGATGGTGATGCTCCAGGAACAGCAGAAGTTTGTGGTTGAACTTGTGGTTTACTTGGATCAATTTTTAAGTAGTCATATAAAACTTTTTTCTTTGATGCCTTTTCTTTTTCTTTTACTTTTATTTGATCTTTAACACTTTGAATATCGGCATTAATATCTGCCTGAGTTCTGGTTCCACCACCACGGACATTTTTAGGTTGTTCTTTTTGTAAACTTTGAAGTTTGTCTTTTAAATTATATAAATCTTGATTAGATTTTGAAAAATCTACAGCAAGTTCTCTAGCTTTTGCTTCTCTTGCTCTTGCAGCATCCCAAACTTTTTTTTCTGCTGTAGACATTTCTGAAGTAGATTTTTCAACTCTGACTTTCTTACCACCTCTTCCAATTGTTTCTTTATATGCTTTACCATCTTCTTTTAATTGAGAATATGCTTGTCTGACTAATGGATCTCCACCAGCAGCTGCACCCAAATCAAGTTTTGCAGCTGCATCAGTTATTGCAGGAGCACCATACTTTGCAAACAATCCTGTTGCCCCCAAACCTGCTGCGGCTGCAGCTGCTGCTCCTGCAACAACTCCAGCAGCAGGACCAACTCCAGGTATACTCAGTAATCTTGGTATGAAAGAACCAAGTCGTGCAAGTGCTCCACCAAGAGTTCCTATTCCACCAAGAATAGAACCTGCTAATCCAAGTAATGTTGGTGCAAGAGGAAGTAAAGCAATTGCAAGCAATCCTCCAAGTATCAATCCAGCATTCTTTTGTAAGAAGTTTGTAAATCCGTCAATTGCTTTTTGATTTGCAGGATCCTTCAACCACCTAAACATTCCAAGAACAACAGAACCTAACAGAACATTCACAAAGAATTTTTTGATAACATCAAAGAAGTCATCAACTGGTTTTGTAAGTGCTTTAAGTATTGGTAATTGTGGTTTTTTCTTCTCTAATGATGCCTCTCTTTCCTTCTTCTTTTTCTTTTCAGTTTCTTTTCTATCTTCCTTTGCTGCCTGTTGATCTGTCTTTCCTTGACTCTGAAGAACAGTTCTAATAGTAATCAGAGATTCTAAGATATTACCAATACCATTCAACAAATCATCATGAAGATTCTCAACATCAACAGCAGGTTTTTGTTCTCTTGGTTGAACCTGTGGTGCTGCTTCTGCTACTGATGGTATAAGTTTCTGTGCCTTTACAATTGCACCAGGAGGTGCTGGTTGTTTGCGATCTAATACTTTATTGATATCAACCTTCTTTGGTTTAACTTTAAATCTTCCAGTTTTACCTTTTACTCTCTTAAGTTCTTCCGTAATTAATTCTATGCTCTGGGTTGACATCCGAGAACCAGGCATTCTTCCTGCTGCTGCAGCAGTTCTTAATTCTCTATAGTATTCTTCATAAGTCAAATCAAAGACATCTTCCAATCCTAAGATAGAAAGAATCTGAGAATCTATATCTTCTTCTACTAAATCATCTGGTTTTTTAGGGACAACAGCAAGTGCAGAGGATGACTTTGGTGCATCCTCATCTCTGATATCTTTAAGTAGATCGTCTAAACTGGGGACCTTATCAGCCATTCTGTTGCTGTCTTAGTTTTTCATCTTCCAGATGTTGTTGCAATAAACCAATATAGACATCTCGTTCCCAAGGGATCAAGTTTTCAACCTCTGTTAATGAATATTTATGGAACTGCATCAAGGCAAAATTAATCTTGTAGTAGTTCTCAAGGTCCATATGGACCATGCTTATGCGAAAAAACTTGATAACCCTTCTAATACTACGGTACTCTCTACTTTGGTCTTAGGATTTGTAAAGGTAATCTCGTGAGATAACTTAGGCATCGTCTCAAAGAACCTTTCAATCTGCTTGAACTGAATGGAGTTCATCTGCTCCAAGAAATCAATTAATTCTTTCTTAGTTACATCAGCAGCAACCCACACTTCTTCATCACTATAGATCTTATCAACACAAGAGGCAATCAGTTCGAAGGATTGATCAATACCAACATTACCAGACATATCAAAGTTATTCTTAATGAACTGATCAAGTGACGGATACTTCATCTCCATCATCAGATTATCATCAAGTTTAATCTTATTAGTGTGATCTTCAGGTTTACTTACTTGAATCTCATCAATATTAATAGTAACAGGCACTGATGTTTCACCATCATCAGGTGCAATCAAGTTCACTTGAATCTCTTCACCGACTGATTTGCCACGAATGTTCAAGAAAAGATACTCGATATCAAAAGTAGGAAGTGACTCTACTTTAATACCTTTTGTTTGAATGCAGTTCTTCAATACTGCTTTGATTGCATTCGAGATCTCTTTCGTATCTTCTGTCTCAAGTGCAAGAACAAGAAGTTTTTCTTCCTTAACTAAGAAAGGTCTATACTTAATTGGTTTTCCTGTAGATGGCAACTCAAGTTCATAAGTTGGCGTTGCAATTGTTGGTAAAGGCATAATGACCTATAGAAGTTTCAGTAATGATATTTATTAGGCAACTGGAGGTGGTGCAAACACTTCGGATGGAACTGCTGGTAAAGTAACATCATTAACTTGATTAATAAAGAAATCACCAACTTGATTAAATATAGAAGTATTAACTTCAGAAAGTTCTGGAATACCGGGAGCATCTGGATTTTTAACAACAGGAGCAACAGATGTGCCACTTCTTTTTATCACATAACGAATAAATGAGAATGATACATTACACTTCAAGATTTGACTTTCATCATAAGAAACGGGCATAGAAGTTATACTAATCGGGAATCCATGGACAAAAGTATAATCAAGAGTTCTTGTTGATCCGTTAAAGTGATGGTCTCTTTCAAACTTTGACAGATAAAAGTTTACTTTATAGTCATTTGCATATGCCATTCTGTGATGAACATAAGGACTTTCAAACTCTGTTCTTGAAAATACACTTCCAACACCAGTAATATAATCAATCCAACTTTCAAAAAACTCTACAACTTTATATTCCCTGTCAACATAAAATTCCATGTCAGCAGTTTCATCATATAATCTACGATAAACCATCTTCTCACTTACACCATGATAGTCATTTGTGACATCATGAGTTGCTAATGTTGATCCTGGAAGATTTGCATTAGAACATAACAAAGAAATATTATCTACATCTAAAGGAGTTACACCTCTCTGAGAAACAAATGAAGATACTTCAGGTGGAACAGGAATAGTTAAACGATATAAAGAAGTTTGAGCAAGGTTAAGTAACCTTGATTTGATATCACTTGTTCGTAGTTTTTCTGGGCGGATACCTGCCATCTATAAATACTTTTACCGATATATTATGTATAATGGCAGAAAGCATTAAGAGTCGTTATAAACCTGAGTATCCAAAAAAATATAAAGGTGATCCCAATAATATCATCTGTCGTAGTAGTTGGGAGAGAAAATTTGCTCGGTGGTGTGATCTTAATGAGAGTGTTTTAGAGTGGGGTTCAGAAGAGTTCTTTATTCCATACTTTGATCCGACGACAAGCAGAGTCAGAAGATACTTCCCTGATTTTATAATCAAAGTTCGTGAGCAATCTGGTGAGATTAAAAAGTATGTGATAGAAATCAAACCCAAAAGACAAACGATGCCACCAGTTCAAACGAGTAAGAAGAGAACCAGAACATTCATTAACGAAGTCAAAACTTATGCTGTGAATGAAGCAAAATGGAAAGCAGCACAAGAGTGGTGTAAAGATAGAATGCTTGAGTTTCGTATCATCACAGAAAACGAATTGGGTATCGATTAATGGCACAAGGTTTCGGGCAGAGTGTTCAAAAACAATCAGTAAGAGTGTCTCAACTGAAAAGAAAACTTGATGGTTCTGAAGATGCTGACTTAATTATGATGAGCATTATGGAAGTGTTTAGAGAAATTGAATATGTTCCAGACCCAGGAAACTATTATACCTTTATATACATACCCAAAACTCCAGAGATTACTTATGATGAACATCCTTTAGTTGCTGTAACTGAAGTGCAACGATGGGGATTCAGAGGTTTTAATTATCACTGGCGTATGATGAGGAACTATACCTGGCAAGAAGTTGCAGGAGCACTTCATTTAATAAAGTCAAATGAGATTGATTATCTTCGTTCATTACCTTATGGGAAAATCAGGACTAAATAACTAAAAAGTGTCTGATGGCCAAAAGCAATCCATATACTTTAGTAGATAACATCTATGGTCCTGGAACATTCCAGACAACTTTTGGTGAGAACGACTACTCAACTGTACAAAAAGTACCAATTATTCCCTTTGGGCAAGGTGAGTTAGATAGTGCTACCGATTCTGGAAATGTTAATGATGATGGTTCAATAAATTATATAAATTTTTACGGTAAGGGTGAATATGAACAATTAGGTGCTCCAGATGCGTGGATGGGTTCTTTAGCAAATGACCCCACATATTGGAATACGATTAATGAATCAGTAGGTGGAGAAAATCCTAATCTAGGAGTTGATGAAACTATTCCATTTACTGGAGGAGTTCTACAAGAAAACACTGATAGTAATGGTTCTCCCACTGCACCTTCTGGAGGTGGATCAATACTAAGATATCCATTAAATAACACTGGTGGTTATGATTACTTATTGATTAGTACCTATAGAAGAAATCCATCACCAAATCTTTTGAGTGGATCTGGATTTGATTTGGGTGATGTTGATGATGTTGCAGTAACTAAAGTTGATGCTCCAGATATCGCTCTTCCCATGCAACCAGGGATATCTGATAGCAATTCAGTTGATTGGGGTTCTGATAGTTTAAATCCACTTCAGTTAGCTGGAGCAAGAGTTGCTGAAGGATTGATGGAAGGTTTGTCAAATTTAGATCCTGCTGCCGCTGGAGCAGCTGCTATAAACGTATTGAAAAGTGCTGTGGGTGGTGGTTTAAATGATATTACAGAAACTGACATTAAAGCATACTTTGCTGGTCAAGCAGTAGGAGCAAACATATTCACTCGTGCTACAGGTAAAGTTATAAATCCTAATCTTGAATTACTTTTTAGAGGTCCACAACTAAGAACTTTTAATTACAACTACAGTTTTACACCAAGAGATCCTGATGAAGCAAGAGTTATAAGATCTATTATAAAACACTTCAAGAAAAATATGGCAGTTCAAAGAAGTAGTTCTGGACTGTTTTTAGAGACACCAAATATTTTTCAATTAACTTATATCTATTCTGGTGGAGGACAACATCCATTCTTAAACAAGATTAAGAAGTGTGCTCTTACAAACTTTAACGTTGAATACACTCCTGATGGAAGTTATATGACATATAAAGATGGTTCTATGACTTCTTACAGTGTTTCCATGCAATTCTCAGAACTAACACCAATATATTCAAGCAATTACGACAACTCCGACGATATGGGATTCTAAAAATGTCAAGACCTTATTTCAGACAAGTTCCTAATTTTGAATATGTCAGCAGAAATTCTGGAGAACAAAACATCTCCGATTATGTTGAAGTAAAAAATCTTTTCAAGAGAGGAAAGTTAAGAGAAGATATCTTTGGAAATCTTAACTACTTCACCAAATATAAGATTATTGGTGATGAAAGACCAGATAATGTTGCATACAAACTCTATGGAGATTCAACTCTTGATTGGGTAGTTCTTTTATCAAATAACATTCTGAATATTCAAACAGAGTGGCCGATGACTCAAAGAACTTTTGATCAGGTAATGCTTGAGAAGTATGGTTCTTATGACAATCTTTATAGTGGAATACATCATTACGAAACCACTGAAGTTAGAGATTCGAATGGAAGAATTGTTTTAAGAAGTGGTCTTAGAATTTCACCGACTTGGAAAACGAATGGAAACTTTGTTGAGATTGTTAATTCTCAGATTGCTGTTATCTCCTCAGGTGATTCTGTAAATCCATCATCAACCGTTACAGTTTATCTTGTAAATGGTATTCCTGGATTAGAAATTGGAGATCAAGTTGCAATCAATAATGTAACTGATAATCAATATAATGGAAGACAAGTTGTAACTGAAATCCTTGCTCAAAGTGGTAATGTTGTCACTGGTTTCAGATATGAACTTCCTTTTACTCCCAATATTGCATCACCTACATTATCAAATCCAAGAAAAGAAGAAGTATTATTCTTGGTTCCTGAGACATCTACAGTCACTGCAAACTCTTATTACTATGAGTATTGGGATGCTGGTCTTGGATACTCTGTGTATGTTCCTTCAACTTCCTTTGTAACTACAGTCACTAATCATGAATACGAACTTCAGATTCAAGAAGATAGAAGAAATATTTTTACACTTAAACCAAGATATCTGAATGTCGTGTTTAATGATATGGATGGTTTCATGCCATACAAAAAAGGTGGCAGTCAGTATGTGACTGCCACCTTGAAGAGAGGAGAAAATATTAGATTGTTTGAGTAATCACTCTTCAGCAAGACGCTGGAAGTAACTCAGAGCATCATCTTCATCCTCATCAGGAGTCTCAATCTTGGGGAGAGAAGGTGACTTACTGCGAGCAAAAGATTGCTCCAGTTCTGCAATCACACTTTCTTCCTTAGAAGGAGTTTGAGCATAGGATTCATAATCATCCTCTTGCTCTTGAACAGCAGCACGAGCAGATTTCTGACCCAGAACATACTTCAGACGCTTCTCAAGATCTTCATAGGACTTGAACTGATCGGGAGCAACGATAGCAGAGAGAGAATACTCTTTTTTCCACAGTGCTTCCAGAGCATCGTCGTCATCAAACAGAGGAGAAGGAGAATCAAACTCGGACTTGTCGTAGTTCCAATAACCTTCAACCTTACGGATCTTCAGACGGAAGTTTGCACCACCCCAGAAGTCAAAAGGATTGATCGGTTCTTCATCTTCAAACTCAGGTTGCATAGCATTCAAGATCTTATCAAAGATCTTCTTGCCGAACTTGAACAGGAAGACTTTACCTTCGTTCTCAGGATGTGCAGGATCTTTTACCACATAGATGTTGCTGTAGTAAGACAGTTTACGCTTCTGCTTACGCACAGTCTCTTTATCCTTTTCACTACCACTGTTCCAGAGTTCACGATTGTGCTCAGAAACAGGATCCTTCTGACCAATAGTAGTCAGAGAGTTTTCAATATACCAACCACCAGGACCTTGGAATGCGTGTGCATACATCTTGACCCAGGGAAGTTCTTCACCTTCAGGTGCAGGAAGGAAACGAATGATTGCGGAACCGACACCAGTTTTATCCATTTCTGGTTTCCAGAAACGTTCATCAGCACCACCAGAACCAGTGCTCATTTTCTCTACTTCCTTCACCAGTTTCTCAGTGAGAGAACCCAGTTTGGATTGCTTTTTCAGATTTTCAAAAGACATTAGATTACCTCGGATTGTTTGGATTTGGCCTTTGTGTACCCCATCAGTCTACAGGTCGGAACCTGTCTTGTCAATACGTTCTTTCATGGTCTCAAGCAGTTGGGTCATGTTGTTGAATATGACATTCATATCCACATGAGGAGGGAGTCCCATCATCTGTGCAGAGTCTTTAATTCTTTCCTTCATCTTGATTGCCTCAGGATCATCAGAAAGTTTCAAACGAGTATAAAGAATCTGTTGCTTATTCAAAAGTTTTTCTAGGAGAGCGACATGAAATAACTTTTCCTCTTTATTCATACGAGGAAACTCAAATACATTTCTGTATACATCTTCTTGCAGTGCAGAAATTTCAGACATCTCAGCACGAACAAGTTCTGAATCAAAAAAACTCATGTTCCTCCAACAACTTGCTTAAGTATTTTCTTGTAATGGAATACATCTATATGTAGGAACGGAGAATATTTTTTTATTTTTAGACTGACGGTTTCCCACACAGGATCTTTTAGTTTCTTATCAAAGTTTTTCCCGAACAGGAAAATCTTATCATATATCACCAGTGTTTCCAGACTAATATTACCGATCAGGAAACTTTTTAGAAGCAGTGGATGTCCTTTAGAACAATCAAATACTTCATCAAATTTATTTTCAAATAATTGTTGCGACTCTTCTTTAAACAAATAAGATAGAGATTGTATTCTTTTTTGCCAAGACCTATATCTGGTCTCACCTTCTTTAATCATCTCCCCAATCCATACTGTCTGTGGATCGGTACAAGAAACAAAGTTTGCTACAAAGAAATCGATAACTTCCTTATCTTCCTTTTGTCTTGATAGTTTCTCAAACCAATACCGATCCTTCCTCTTGTAGAAGGACTGTAGAGATGCACGACTCTTACCTTGATACTTGTGATAATCATAAGAATCTTTCGTGAAGTGATTCTTCAGGGCAAGGTAGGTCTTGTAAGTATCAAAAGGCACCATTCAAAAAAGTAATATAGGAATTTTTTGCCGGAAATTTTTTCCCCTTAAAATGGAATCAAAAGACTAATCTTGCACGGGAGGTCTTCTTCAAGAAGTTTAACTCCATAGCCTCATACTTAATCTTTTCTTTGAGTGGTTTAGAAATAAGTTTCGGAACAGACTCAACATCGATACTATTCTTTTCACAGAAGTGAATAATAGCATCGATGTAGTTCATGTCTTCATTATGTTGAACGAGATTCTCGATCTCTTGGGCAAATCGAGAAGGACAGAAAAACTTATTCTCTAGTGCTTTTTCTAATTCATTCTCCATTTTACCTAACACAGTGATGTACAATCTTTTTCCTCAACTTTTGTTCATTCTAAAACAAAGATACAATAACGTCAAGGTAGTTTATCGTTGACAAACTTCTTGATGTATTGAGTCAACATTCGAATGTATTTTGCTTTGTCGTATTCCTCGTAAACTTCTACTTCTCCGTTCTCACAAGTCATAATAATCACGAACTTCTTTACAGAAAGTCCAGTGAGTTCATGAAGCATACATGCATATGCACAACACTGAACGAAGTATCCATCAATCCACTCTCGTGGTTTAGGTTGTTTGGAAGTCTTAAAATCGATGATTGAAAGTTCTCCATCAAACTCTGCGATGCAATCAACAGTGCCAGCAACACCTAAGTATTGACTATAGAGAGAACCCTCAAGGGCATAAATGTTATTTATACGTTTAAGAGCAGGGACTGCAATTTGAAAGAGATGTTCTGAAATAGGAAGAACATCAGAGTTGCAGTCCATGTTTTTAAGATACTGCTCAATCAGAGTATGAGCATCTGTTCCACGACTTGTTGCTCTGCGAGTAATACGATCTGCTTCTTCATCACCAACTTTCTTACGCCACTTAGCAAACTTTTCTTTACTGAAGTGGCTGATAACTGATGTAATAGAAACAAACTTCTGAAGTTCTTCCTTTCCCGGGACCTTGTAATAACGAACTCCATCAATCATTTCCCTCTCAAGAGAAGGAAGATTCAATTCAACGTGATTAAACATCAGAGATTCAGTTCCATCTTAGCAACAAGATACTCCTTACAGAGACCAGAACGAACAATATCTTCTACACCAAACTCAATCATCGACATAGAAGGCATCACTCTTAGAATTCTCATAAAGTCAACGATACCATTACGTTCGTTTGTCTTTACAAGGTCTGACTGAGTTGCATCACCACAGAACATAATCTTAGAGTTCTCACCGACACGAGTAATGATTGAATCAAGTTCATGGAAGTTCAAGTTTTGGAACTCATCAACAATAATGATTGCATTATCCAGAGTAGTACCACGGATAAAAGAAGTACTCCAGAAACTAATTGTGCCTTGAGTCTTAAGATTTCCATACAGCATCTCAAATGCAGAATCATCAGGCATCTCGAACATATACTTTACCATATTCTTATATGGAATCTGATAAAGGGATGACTTGTCCTCATGATCACCTGGAAGAAAACCAATCTCCCTAGTTGCCACAAGGGAACGTACAAGATAAATTTTTTCATAAGGTGTCTTATCATCAAGAACATCACGCAGTGCGTTGTAAAGAGTGATAAAGGTCTTACCTGTTCCTGCTGCACCGTAGGCAACAACATTCTGTTGAAGTTTATATTGTTTGAAGAGTGCCTCTTGATTATCAGTCAAGGGATCAATCGTCTTCATGATATCAAGATTGATTGGCTTCTTGCGTTTCATCTGTCTGTTACTCATTCCAAATGGTACTGGATTCGGTGCTCTCTTTCTTGCCATAAATCAACTAAATGGTTTTACTGTTGCACCAGGCATTTTTGAAGCTTTGCGAAGAACTTCATTCCATCCTGGATTTTTCTTGACAAGTTTTTCTTGCCACTCACCAACCTCACCAACTCCAGCACATCCCTGAGACCAATCTTTGTCCCAATCTGGATTGTCTTTTCTCCACTGTTCATAGTCAGCAACTGACATGACAAGTTCTTGTGTATCACCTGTCTTAAGATTTTTAACTGGATATACTGGCATAGTTAGGAATGATGTATAGGGATATTTATTCGATGGTAATAGAAGGGGCATCATTACACTCAGAACAACCCTCACGAGTCCAACCAAGTGCTTCAGATACTGCAGGGAACTGGCAAGTAAAGATACAACGTACCAATTCAGCAATCTCCATATGTTCCTTCTGAGTACCGTGTGCAGAACGAAGATCGATATAATGGATCCATGACCTTACAGAACCGGTCATATAGAGTCGTGTGGGGGTCGCCAAAGGCAATACAAACCTTGCACACTCCTTTGCCACACCTTTCTCTAGAAGACGATTGTAGAGTCTTAGAGAGTGCTCAAAATGAACACGGATATCTTCAGTCAGAGTCAGTTTCAGATAATCAGGAATGTCATCAATTGAGTTCTGACGATTCTTATTATCCTGACGACGAAGTTCAGGAAGAGGAATAGTCTTATTCAAAAGATTAGCATCAGCATATCGTTGGGAAAACTCTTGATATGTGAAACTCCTATGACGGAGTATTTGTGCCGCAATACCACGAGTAGTATTAATCTCAACAGTCATACTTGCTTGCTCAAAGATACTCCAGTGCTGATGCTGGATACAATATTTGAGCAATCCAGAGAACTTTTCATTCTCTTGATTCGCAGGGTTGCTTACACGAGCACAATATGCCATGTGCTTTTCTGCATCTGGTGTAACACTTATGAGTTTAACTTCTGGTTTCATAAACTCAAATTCTTCAATCTGGGTATCCATCATCGTCATCAAAGATCTCATCGTAGTCGGTAAGGTGAGGAGCAACATCCTCATAGTTTAGGTAGGAATCAGTGTCAGAATACACTTCTGACTTCAAACAGTCAACAAGAGATTCCAGATTCCTAATGATTAGCTTTAGTTTTTCTTTGTCCATCTCATGAACCTCCACAAAGGTAATTATAAACAAAAAAAAGAGGGGTGTCAAGACCCCTCTTAAAGTTATATCACTTACTCAAAAGTAAGATCTCAGCATAAATCAAATATATAAATGCCACTGATGCACATGTAATAGATGCAATTGTAACAATCATTTTGCTGCTCCTGCGTTTATAAGCAGTGCTTGGTGACGACGTTGTTCTTTTTGTTTTTGTTCTTTAATGAGTTGAAGTACGTTAAGTTTCTTCATCACTTATGACCCTCCTTAGTAAACTTAACACCACGATAGGTTTCATTATACTGTTGAGGTTGTTGCATCATCTGTTGCTGATACTCAAGACGTTTTTGAGTATCATATTCGATACCACGATATACTACTTTAGCCATTAGATTGCTCCGTTACTTTATGAGTATTGGTGCGTTCCTTCGGTATTCCTACTTCCGTCCCTTAGGATGAACGTGATTTATATATTAAGTGTATTTTGTAAAATAAGATACCGATTTTATTATTTTTTAATCTTGATTCTTTCTATCGTACTGATGCCACTTACACCAACCATCAGAGGAGATCTTACCACTTACAGCAGTGCAAGCATTTGGTGGTCTCCACATATTGCAGTTAGAGCACTTCTCATTTCCTTTTGGTTCATTCTGATATTTTGCTTCTCTTTTAGATGCTTTCTCTTCTTCAGATAAAAACTCTTGAAAGGATTTCATTAGTCTCTTTGCCTCCAGTCTTCTGGTTTGTCTCCAGTAAAGAAGTCAATAATATCATCAGCACCATTAAATCCTGTTCTATGGTTTGATGGATCAGGATCTCCAAGATCTAAAGCATTCATAAAACCATCAAGACTATCTTCAGTCATCTCTGGGTTTGCTGCACGTCTTCTTGCTTGTCTAAGAATAGTTGCAGCAGAACGATTTGATTTGGCAAGTTTTTCTGCCCAAATCATATCACTTAACTCTACAGATTCACCTTTTACAATTCGTTCGCATATTGCTTCTAGGCGTAAACGATATTGAGTAGAGAGCATATACTTCTCCAGATATAGTGTATTTAGTTAACGCTCAATATAACTGAGTGTATGTTCTGTTGCATAAAGTTGTTGAATGATGATATCACAACCAATCTTAGGGTTACAATCCCCACAGGTATAGACATCAACTGCTGCTTTACCTTCTTCAGGCCATGTATGAATACTAATATGACTTTCTGATAGTAAGCATACTACAGTAACACCCTGTGGTTCAAACTTCTTTGAGATAGTTTGAACCACAGTGGCACCACTTGCAACTGCAGCATTTTCTAACAAGTCAATAAGACATTTCTCATCATCCAAAAGGACAAAAGAACAACCATAAAGGTTGAGAAGATAATGTTTACCCATTTTCTACGTCCTTCAGAAGTTCACTGACAATCTTCTCAGTTCCATCCAACTTCTTGACAGTGAACACTGGAGACCGCATATATTTTTTAACCTTCTTATATTTCTTAAGAAGGTTCTTTACTTCGTCTTTATTGATTGCTACTTCAATCTTTTCTTCACTAAATCCTTCACTCATCTCTTTTTCTTTTTCTCTGGTGCTTTATATCCCCACAGTTTTGGGTTGACTCTTCCGTATCCAAAATCAATCTTACGAACTGCTCCTGGACCATACTTGTCGTAATAGAAATCAAATAAATCAACTCTCTTTCTACAACGAGTTACATCTAAAAAAGTTTCACCATCGACGTTATACCAAATAAGATATGCGTCATTCGGAAGTGATGAATCTTTTGCCTGAACCATAGTTGCTCTTTCAAAAAGGATTTCACATCCATATTCATGAGGCAGATATCTTGTGTTTTCTTTCTTTAAATCTGCCATAACTTTCTCCGCAACTACACTCACGAACGATTGCCCCACTGAATATCAGGGTATGCCTCTTTCACAATATCAAATGTGATATCGTATTTATTCTCCAAGTTCTTATCCTTCACAAGAACAAGAATATCTGCTTCGAGAGGATGAAGAGATTCGAGAATCTGAATGAAGATTGTCTCTCTACGAATTTTAGAAAGAGAATCATTACCACCTTTCACAAAATTATAGAGGTTCCTATAATCTCTACGAAGAGAAGAGTGATCTGTTCCCAGTGGATTTTCATTAGGACGATAAGGAACTTCACCTTCAGGAAGAAGAGAAACTACAGTATCATCATAGTTCCAAATCAAAAGTGACTTAAGTGCGTCAGTTTCGTATTGCTTCAGAACTTTAACCTTATCCTCATCTGTTTCCTGTTCATGAAGAAGATCAAGGATCTCATTCATAAAAGGATTAGGGGGAAGTTTTTTAATTTCTTTAGACTGAGGAGCAGACTTTGCTGGTGTCTTCCTAGTTCTACTCGTCGTCTTCTTCGTCGTCGTATTCGTAGTCATTTTCAAATCTCACTGCTAAAATTTCGTCTGGAATTATGTTTCCATTTTGATCAAACATTTCTGGGTGCGTGTATGCAGGATATGAGCTCTCATAGAAATGTTGCTTGGCCATCCATCCAATTACTCCACCAACAAAAAAGAACATTATGGAAACAAGAGTGCCGATGGTGAGTGTTACTGCTAACATTTTTTTTCTCCGAGAGTTACTTTTTCCGAATGTCCAAATGAAATTCGAATTGTATATGTATCTCTCTTTTGAGGAGAGAAATCATCTTACCAAACCTCATTTGGAATGTTTTTGGTTCTTCAGATTTCCTCCTCCGTTTTCTTAATAATAATTCCACACCCCGATTGATCTCGGGTTCAGAGTTATTTAGTTTGCTTTTTGCGTCTCCCTTTCCTTTTGTCATGATTATACTTCCATGCATCCTCCAAGATGCCATACAAATAGTTTCTTATTTTTCGTGCTTCTGGTTTAGGGATATGACCATAAGCTTCACGAAGTTGTTTGTGCATCTCATCAGGACCACCTTCAAGATAGTCATCAAGATCCATTACTACATTACTAATGTTTGATGCAGTAGAACTTTCAATAAACTCTTCTACTTCAACTTTTCTTGCACCCTTTACTTTAAGATAATCATAAAATTTCAGAACAAACTTTCCCTGAAATGCATAATCAATTGCTTTTTCAACATCGTTATAAACTTCGTGAAAATTAGTTTCCATTAAACTAAGTTTTGCTCCTTAAGATATTGAACTGTATCAGTGCAACCACCAATATGTTCATCATTTACAATCACTTGAGGGAATGTAGAACCCTCACCAAATTCTGCATAGAATTCTTCTTTGGTAAAATCGGTATTCAGTTTGTATACTACATGCTGCAACTCTGCTAACTGTAGCACCTGTTCAACTTTTGTGCAATATGGGCAACCATCTTTGGAATAAACTGTAAACTTCATAACATTTGTTAAGTTTTGAAAATTATTTAGTGGATATAATTGAGGCCAAGTATCTCTAATGATCTCGGCAAGTTTGTATGGTGTATCGGAACTTATCATTAAAAAAGGAGGGTTTCCCCTCCAAGTATATCAAAGAGCATTACCTCTTGGCAAGACCTCTTCTGGGAACACAAAGTTCTCATGAGGTTGATCTACTGGTGCCATCCATGCTCTAAGTCCTTCATTAAGCAAGATATTCTTCGTATAGAAAGTTTCAAATTCAGGATCCTCCGCAGCACGAATCTCCTGAGAAACAAAATCGTAAGCACGAAGGTTAAGGGCAAGACCAATAATACCGATACTGGAGGTCCAGAGACCCATAACAGGCACAAACAACATAAAGAAATGAAGCCAACGCTTGTTACTAAAAGCAATACCAAAAATCTGAGACCAGAATCTATTAGCAGTGACCATAGAATACGTCTCTTCTTCTTGTGTTGGTTCAAATGCTTTGAATGTATTTGCCTGTTCACTATCTTCA
>JACCDX011187694.1_pt1 | contig 48878 bp, 46 predicted proteins | sample 7449681 | NCBI WGS metagenome assembly JACCDX01 (sample SAMN15323450, study PRJNA562643) | freshwater metagenome | isolation source: river surface water | place: USA:Blue River Watershed | collected 2017-08-18
ATCAGTGGATTCACATCGATGTGGAAAAAGCCAAGGCAGGCCCCTTTGGTGCGCCCATTGCCCACGGCTTCTTGACTTTGTCTTTGATTCCAAAGTTGTCGCAAAGCGCCATCAAAATTGAAGATGTGCGCATGGGTGTGAACTACGGTCTGAACAAAGTGCGCTTTACGTCGCCTGTGCCAGTGGGCAGCAAGGTGCGCGGTCACATGAAATTGCTTGAAGCGGTGGCCATTGATGGCAACGGCATGCAGTTCACATGGGAAATGAAAATTGAGCGTGAAGGCTCTGACAAGCCCAGCTGCATTGCGGAGTCGTTGGCGCGCTATTACGTTTGATGCACGAAGTTAAACGCCAAGGCGTTTAACTTTGAAAGCCATTCTGGCGCCAAGCTTCGTAGGCCACCACGGCCACACTGTTGGACAAATTGAGACTGCGCTGGCCCTCGAGCATGGGCAGTTTCAATCGGTTGGCCGGCGCAAAACTTTCGCGCAACTCGGGCGCTAAGCCTCGCGTTTCGGCGCCAAAGACAAACCAATCTCCGGCTTGAAATTGCGTGTCTTGCACAAAGCGCGTGCCCTTGGTGGTGAGGGCAAACATGCGCGCAGCATCGGGCTTTTCGGTGGCTAAAAACGTGGCCCAGTCGGCATGGCGCTTGACCTGCGTGTACTCGTGGTAATCCAGACCCGCACGGCGCATGTGCTTGTCTTCCATCGAAAATCCCAAAGGCTCAATGAGGTGCAAGGCGCAGCCCGTGTTGGCGGCCAAGCGAATGACGTTGCCCGTGTTGGGGGGGATTTCGGGTTCGACTAAAACAATGTGAAACATAAGCCGCTATTGTGCTTCGAAATTGGGAGTTGCTAGCACGGCTTGAATGGCACGTCAGACTTCCGTGCGGGCAAACACCAAAGCCTTCACCGATTGAACACCTGCTTGTTTCAAGACTTGCGCCGCCGTGTTGAGGCTGGCACCGCTGGTCATGACATCGTCAACCAGCAGCACGTTTTGTCCTCTGAGAGACGCCGCCTTGAAAGGCGCTACCGCCAAAGCGCCCGTCAAGTTGTGCAGCCGATCAGAGCGCTTAAGGGAACTTTGCTGAGCCGTGTGCCTCAGCTTTAGCAAGGTGAAGGCCTGCGTTTTGGCACCATCCAAAACTTGGGCCAATAGCAAGGCCTGATTGAACCCGCGTTCGGCCAATCGCTGCGCGGACAAAGGCATGGGCAGGATGATGTCGGCCGCGTTCAATGCGTCTTCTACGCCAGGTGCGCTGCGCATTAACAAGGCCAGCGCTTTGGCCCAAGCGGCATCGTTTTGAAATTTGAATTGGGCTAGCAGTTGTGTCCATGGCCATGCATAGGACACCGCGGCCCAACAAGCGTCCAAAGGCGTTGGATTGTCTTGGCAGTTTGAACAGATGGCGGACGTCTGCGGCGCGGGCAGGGCGACGTCGGTCCAAAACGAGGCAGGGAGGGCCAATGCGCACCTCTGGCATCTGCGTTTGGGCTGACCAAACGCGCTGACGCAGGCATGGCAAACCGAGATGGCTGGCCAGGCTTTGCAAATTGCACATTGGCTGGGAAGGTTAATCACGAACCAATATACTTCTGCACATTGCCAATGCCAATTGCATCGGCTTGCTGTGCGGCATTCAGTGCCCTGCATGGCTCGTATTGTCAAACGCTGTTGCCTGCCTTTCAAAATTTCAAATGGCCCAAGAACGCCCCCCCAGCCTAGACCCCGTCGCCGCAAGTCGATGGGCGATGCTGTCGTTGTTGGGCAAAGGCAAACAGGCGCCTGCGCTAAGTTCGCCCTGGCTTCACGAAGAAGTGGCAAGGCGCATGGAAGAGCGTTTGGCGTTCATCACATTGCAACCGAAGTCATGGGTGTGCTGGGATCCGGTGCGTGCAGGCCTGAATGCCTTGGTTTTGCTCAAGCAGCGCTACCCCAAAGCCAAGGGCTTTTTGAAAGCACAAAGGCCCAGCGAAGCGACGCAAGTGCAGGCATTGGCACGCAAGCCCTGGTGGCATCCGGCCGCTTGGTTTGAATCTCGCTTGCAAACGGGCGACTTTGCAGACCACAGCATGGACTTGGTCTGGGCCAACATGTTGTTGCACCAGGCGTCGCACCCCGAAGCCTTGCTGGCACAGTGGCACCGCGCCTTGTCGGTCAATGGCTTTGTGATGTTTTCTTGCTTAGGTCCTGACACCTTGCTCGAATTGCGGGCTGCGTATGCGCAAGCAGGCTGGACCATGCCTGCGCATGAATTCACCGACATGCACGATTGGGGTGACATGTTGGTTCATGCGGGCTTTGCCGAGCCTGTGATGGACATGGAAAAGATCACCTTGACCTATGCCAGTCCAGAAAAACTGCTGGAAGATTTGCGCAGCTTGGGCCGCAATTTTCATGTGGACCGATTTGGTGGCCTGCGCGGCAAAGTTTGGTTGCAACAACTTCAAGCAGTTTTGTTAAGCCTGGCCAAACCTGATCAAGGCGGCCGCTTGGCACTGACCTTTGAAGTGGTCTATGGCCATGCCCTTAAACCGCAGCCCCGATTGAAAGTGGCTTCCGAAAGTCAAATTGGTTTGGACGACATGCGCCAAATGCTCAAACAACCACGCGCAACGCATTAAACAGAATCCTCACGCACCATGACCGAAGTCGATCTGTACAACCTCAGCCCCACAGCGCGTTTGCTGTGCGTTGGGTTTTTCATTGCTGCTGTTCCGCTGCTGTTAACCCTTTATAAAAACCGTGGCCGCAACGTGAATTTGAAAATGCGCGCTTTGGTGGTGCTCACACTGTTCCTTACCTTTGACTTGGTGATGTTTGGTTCGTTCACGCGCTTAACCGATTCAGGTTTGGGCTGTCCCGATTGGCCGGGTTGTTATGGACATGCCAGTCCATTAGGGGCCGATGCGCACATTGACGCGGCGGTGGCCGTGATGCCTACAGGGCCTGTGACACACAACAAAGCGTGGATTGAAATGATCCATCGCTATTTGGCCATGTCGGTGGGCTTTTTGATATTGGTCATGGCCATTGTGAGTACTTGGCAAAAATTCAAAGGCCATGTTGTAGAAAAAGATTCATGGCAAGTACGACCCTTTTGGGCATGGCTCACTTTGGTGTGGGTGTGCATGCAAGGCGCCTTTGGTGCGTTGACGGTCACCATGAAATTGTTTCCCGCCATTGTCACGCTGCACTTGCTGGGCGGCATTGGCTTACTGGTGTTGCTCAGCGCTCAAGTGGCTTGGGTGCCTTCCATGCAACGTGAAGTTCTGTCGGCGCGTTTACGTGCCATGGTCTGGATCGCCGCCGTGTTGCTGGTCGTTCAAATTGCTTTGGGCGCTTGGGTCAGTACCAATTACGCTGTGTTGGCTTGCACAGGTTTTCCTGATTGCAATGGCCAATGGTGGCCGGCGTGGAACGGGGCTGCATTTCAAATTTGGCGTCATTTAGGGGTGGATGCTGCTGGCCAGACTTTGCCATTTGAGGCTTTGATTTCTGTGCACATGGTGCACCGCTTGATGGCTTTGATCGTGTTTTCTTACGGTGCTTTCATGGTGTGGACCTTCAAGCGTGCGAGCGTTCAAAAAGATTTATCACGCTGGCTGGGGGCCTTGCTGGCGCTGCAATTTATAACGGGCTTGTCCAATGTCGTGTTGGATTGGCCTTTGTTGGCAGCCGTGGCGCACACGGGTGGTGCGGGTGCTTTGATGATGACGCTGACTTGGATGCTGAGTCGCAGCCGGACGTTCGGTCGTTGATGTATGGTTGGGGTATGAACATGTTCACTAAATTTCTCACAAGCTTGGCGTTGGTGCTGTCCTTGGGCGCATGCAACGAACAAAAAATGTCGTTTCATGGCGTTGACATCACGGGTGCAGACTATGCCAAAGAGTTGAACCTGGCCGATCAGAACGGCCAAGTCCGCACGCTGAAAGATTTTGCTGGCAAGATTGTGGTGGTCTTCTTTGGCTACACCCAATGCCCCGATGTGTGTCCCACCACCATGCAAGAGCTGAGTGATGTGAAACGTTTGCTGGGCCCCGATGGCGACAAGCTGCAAGCTGTGTTTGTGACGGTTGATCCAGAACGCGACACCACCGAATTGCTCAAGGCCTATGTTGAAAACTTTGACCCCAGCTTTGTAGCGCTCAGACCTACGCCAGAGCAGTTGCCGGCCATTGCCAAAGAATTCAAGATTTACTTCAAGCGGGTAGAAGGCAAAACACCGACCAGCTACACCATGGACCACTCTGCGGGCAGCTATGCGTTTGACACGCAAGGCCGCGTTCGATTGTTCAACAGATATGGGTCAGGCGCCCAAGTGTTGGCCGAAGATTTCAAGTGGTTGCTGAAATGAAAAAGAGGGCCTAAGCCCTCTTTTTTGATTTGCGAAGCGTTGCTGTTTAGGCCTCAGCGTATTCCGTCAAAGCCGCTTTCATTTTCTTCATGGCCGCCACTTCAATTTGGCGAATGCGCTCGGCGCTCACGCCAAACTCATCGGCCAAGTCGTGCAGCGTCATGCCACCCGAGCCATCGTCGTTCACTTTGAGCCAACGCTCTTCCACAATTCTGCGGCTGCGTTCGTCCAGGGACGCCAACGCAGTGGCAATGCCATCGCTGGCCATCATGTCGCGCTGATGCGCTTCAATCATGGCGGTGGGTTCGTGGTGCGCATCGGCCAAGTAAGCGATAGGACCGTAGGCCACTTCGCCATCTTCGGACGGTGCAGGGTCTAGCAGCACATCGCCGCCTGACATGCGCGTTTCCATTTCCATCACTTCTTCGCGTTTGACATTGAGCGTTTTGGCCATGCTGTCAATTTGCGCAGACGTGAGGGTGTCGCGGTGCGTGCCCGTGGCTTCGTCGGCTTCGGCTTTGAGGCCTTGCTTCATGGAGCGCAAGTTGAAAAACAATTTGCGCTGGGCCTTGGTGGTGGCCACCTTGACCATGCGCCAGTTCTTCAAGATGTACTCGTGAATTTCGGCCTTGATCCAATGCATGGCGTAGCTCACCAAGCGCACGCCTTGATCGGGGTCGAAACGTTTCACGGCTTTCATCAAGCCGATGTTGCCTTCTTGAATCAGGTCGCCGTGAGGCAGGCCATAACCCAAGTACTGACGAGACACAGAGACCACCAAGCGCAGGTGCGAGAGCACCAACTTACTGGCAGCTTCCAAGTCGTTGTCGGTTTTCAATTTGCGTGCAAACTCTTGCTCTTCCTCGGGGGTGAGCATGGGCATGCGGTTGACCGCAGAGATGTACGCATCGAGGTGCCCCAATGATGGCACTACGGCCCATGGATTCTTCAGGGTGAGTGCAGTGTCGGGGGATCCAGTCAGGTTTGTCATTCCAGAACTCCTTTCCATAATGGATCGGATTTTAGCACTCTCTCGTGAAGAGTGCTAAATATATAAGTTGTTGATTTTATTGATATTTATCAATTGACCGGATGAAAAATGAGGTCTTGCATCGCCTCTGGCGGGATCAGTGCGCCGCGGTGCTGAATGACTCGGGCTGCCAACTTGTTGCCATATTCAGCCGACACAAGGGCGCTTTCGCCAAGGAGGCGACGGCTTAGATAAGCTGCGGCAAATGAATCGCCTGCAGCGGTGGTGTCGATGACGCGTTCAACCCGTTCTGTGGGGATGCTTTGCCAAGGGGCGTCTGGCGTGTCACGAATCATTGTGCTGTCTGCGCCGCGCTTGATCACCATCTCGGTTATCTCCAACGACTGCGCATGACGCAAGGCATCGTCTAAATTGGCATGGCCAAAGACCGCTTGGTGGTCGTCCAAGGTGAGCATGGCGGTATGGCAAACGTTCAATGCTTCAAGGTAAACCTCCTGGGCCACTTTCAGGCTAGGCCAAAGCTTAGGCCTGAAGTTGTTGTCGAACACCACGCGGCAGCCTGTTGCACGAACTTTTTTCAACAACTTGAACAGACGTTGGCGTGAGGTGTCGTCCAAAATGGCCAAAGAAATGCCGCTGAAGTAGATGCATTCATAGTTGAGTACATTTTTTTCCAAGGCCGTTTCGGTTGCTTGAAAGTAGGCGCGAGCAGCACTGCTTTCTCGCCAAAAGTGAAAACTGCGTTCACCCTTGTCGTCCGTTTCAATCAGGTACATGCCTGGCAATTTGCCCTCAATTGATTGAATGGCATTGAGGTTGAGACCCAAAGCTGTCCATGCCTGCTTCAGTTGTTGGCTGAGGGAGTCAACACCTAAGCCTGTGGCATAACTGACTTCAATGGCTTTGGAGGATGCGCAACGGCGTAGGTAGACCGACGTGTTGAAGGTGTCGCCACCAAACGACAAGACGCTAGGACCAAAGCCATTGGCTTGAACCTCTAACATGCATTCGCCAATGGCGATGAATTGAACGGGTTTGTTCACTGCAAACTTTCGGCGTTTTCAGCGATCAATCGCCATGGGGTGACACTTTGACAAAGGCACCGCCTTGGTACAAGGCGGCCTTGTCATGTCGGTCAATGTTCGGCTGTCTTGCTTCTACTTCATGCCTGAACACATCGGATGAGTCGAGCGCTCGGTAGCCAATGTGTTTGGCATGCGTGTTGTCCCACCAGGAGGTTTGGTTGTCGGACATGCCAAAGATAATGGTGTGGCCCACGATGGGGGCCGTGAGCGCCGACACGACCAAGCGCTCTAAGTCGTCAAAGCTGATCCATGTGGACAACATGCGTCGGTCTTTGGGGGCGGGGAGTGCAGAGCCAATGCGAATGCTGACGGTTTCGATGCCCCAGCGGGCCCAATACATTTCTGCCAAGTCTTCACCAAAGGCTTTGGACAAACCATAAAAGCCATCGGGCTTGGGCGGCTTCTGGGTGTCGATCACTTCGTCTTGCCTGTAGAAGCCCGTGACGTGATTGGAGCTGGCAAACACGATGCGCCGAGTGCCTTGCAGCCTTGCGGCTTCGTACAAGTTCACCATGCCCACAATGTTGCTGGCCAAAATGGGTTCCCAGGCTTGCTCGGTGGAAATACCGCCCAAGTGAACAACGGCATCGACGCCAGTGAGCAAGCTTTGCATCTCAGCCGCATTGGCTAAATCGGCCATGCACACTTCTTCGCCGGTGTTCGCATGGCCCAGATTTTTTTGATCACTGACACGCAGCACATCGCAATACGCTTTGAGGCGAGGCCGCATTTCTTGACCCAATTGTCCGGCGGCACCCGTCAGCAACAGTCTGGGGAAGGAGAGAGGAGAAGCTTTGGGCTTAAGCATGTGGGCAGTCCTAGCGAAGTGGGCCGTGATCAGTCTTTGAAGCCTTGCACCAAGGCAGTGGCACTGTCGCGCAGCACGTTTTGATCGGCGCCTACCGCGACAAACAAGCAGCCTTGGGCCACATAGTGTTTGGCCAAGGCGACATCACCCGTGAGGATACCAGCCGCTTTGCCGCAGGCTTTGATGCGTGCAATGGCTTGGTCGATCACTTTCAACACGTCGGGGTGTTTGGGGTTGCCCAAATGACCCAATGCGGCAGACAAATCACCGGGGCCAATGAAGACGCCGTCCACGCCTTCCACGTTGGCAATGGCTTCTAAATTGTCCAAACCTTGAAGTGTTTCGACTTGCAGCAGCAAGCACAACTCATTGGCGTTGAGGTGTGCGTAGTCTTTCACGCGGCCGTAATTGCTGGCGCGTGGGGCACCGGCATAGCCGCGCACGCCGTGCGGTGGGTAGCGGGTGTAAGAGACAGCAGCGCGCGCCTCTTCCGCCGTTTGAATATAGGGAACCAGCAAGTTTTGCACACCAATGTCGAGCAGGCGTTTGAAAGTCACCATGTCGTTCCATGGAGGCCGTACGATGGGCGTGGCGGTGCCGCCCTTCATGGCTTGCAGTTGCGCCAAAATTTCGCTGATGTCGTTGGGCGAATGTTCCATGTCCAGCAGTAACCAGTCGTAGCCGCAGTGGGCCAGAATTTCAATGCTGATGGGGCTGCACAAATGGGACCACAGGCCAATTTGTTTTTGGCCGTTTTGAATGGCGTGCTTGAAGTTGTTGTGAATGCTTCGCATGGTGTTATTGGGTCAGAGTTTGTAGATTGAAATTCATCGAACCATGGCTGGCATTTTGGGATTGAATGTCCAGCCGGGGATGAGATATTGCATGGCCATGGCATCGTTGCGTGCGCCCAAGCCGTGCTGCAAATAAAGTTGATGCGCTGCTTCCACGGCATCCATGTTGAGCTTGACGCCTAAGCCCGGCGCTGTGGGCACATCGATCATGCCGCCTTTAATTTGCAAAGGTTCTTGTGTGAGGTACTGGCCGTCTTGCCAAATCCAGTGCGTGTCAATGGCGGTCACTTTGCCAGGCGCAGCCGCTGCGCAGTGCGTGAACATGGCCAAGGACACATCGAAGTGGTTGTTGGAATGAGAGCCCCATGTGAGGTCGTACATTTGACACAACTGCGCTACGCGCACCGAGCCTTGAAGGGTCCAGAAGTGAGGGTCGGCCAAGGGAATGTCGACCGACTGAAGTTGAATGCTGTGCGCCATTTCCCGCCAGTCGGTGGCCACCATGTTGGTGGCGGTGGGCAAGCCCGTGGCGCGCTTGAATTCGGCCATGACCTCACGGCCAGAAAAGACACCTTCTGCACCGCACGGGTCTTCGGCGTAGGCCATGGTGTTGCGATGATCGCGCAGCAAACGAATGGCGTCTTTGAGCAACCAACCGCCATTGGGGTCGAGTGTGATTCGCGCCTCTGGAAAGCTTTCGTGCAAAGCCACAATGGCTTCAACTTCTTCTTCAGCACGAATGGCGCCGCCTTTGAGTTTGAAGTCTTGGAAACCGTAACGGTCTTGCGCAGCTTGGGCCAAACGCACAATGGCCTCTGGTGTGAGTGCAGCTTCGTGGCGCAGACGTTGCCAGTCGTTGTTGGCATTGGGCTCGCTGTTGTAGGGCAAGTCAGTTTTGAGACGGTCGGCAATGTAGAACAAATAGCCCAAGACTTGAACTTGCGAGCGTTGTTGGCCTTCACCCAACAGGGCGGCCACAGGCACGCCTAAATGCTGACCTAACAAGTCGAGCAGCGCACTCTCGATGGCCGTCACTGCGTGAATGGCCACGCGTAAATCAAAGGTTTGATTGCCACGACCTTCGGCATCGCGGTCGGCAAATTTTTGTTGCAAGCTGCTCAGTAAATTTTTGGCATTGCCAATGCTTTGGCCTTCGACCCAAGGGCGCGCGTCTTCCAATGTTTTGCGAATCTTTTCACCGCCGGGCACCTCGCCAATGCCAGTGTTGCCGCTGGCGTCGGTGAGGATCAAGATGTTGCGCGTGAAGAAGGGGCCGTGTGCGCCGCTCAAGTTCAGCAGCATGCTGTCGCGCCCGGCAACGGGAATGACGCGCAGTTGGGTGATGGTGGGGGTTGAATGTGTGTGTGTCATGGTGCTGGAAAGTCAAATTTAAGTCATCGTACAACTCGGCTGAGGGACGCAAAATAGGCAAAAACACAGAGGGCAGGGCAATCAATTGGCAAGTGGCGCACTTTTCCTTAAACGATCGCGACTGTTGGACAAATGGGTGCGCATGGCGGCGCGCGCTGCTTCAGGGTCTTGCGCCAAAATGGCGTTGAAAATGCTTTCGTGCTCTTGGTGCACGCGGCGCAAATAGATGAGTCGCTGGGCATCTGCGGGCAGCGTGCTTTGCAATCTGCCGCGTGGAATGGCGCCTGTTCCCAAAGAGTGCATCAGGTCTTGAAAGTGTTTGTTGTGTGTGGCGCGTGCAATCTCTTGGTGAAACCTGAAATCGGCTTGCACCGCATCTCGGCCTGCTTCAATTGCATTGGCAAAGGCATCCATGGCCTCTTGCATTTCTTCTAAATTTTCGGCATTTCTCCTCTGAGAAGCCAAGGCAGAGGCTTCCGTTTCAATGCCAATGCGAAACTCTAGCAAGGCAATCACTTCGTGCAAAGTGCCTAACTGATGCGGACTGATTTGGAACGAAGGCGCGCTGTTTTGTGGCAGCACAAAGGTGCCAATGCCGTGACGTGTTTCAACCAATTGCGCCGCTTGAAGTTTTGACAGTGCTTCGCGCACCACCGTTCGACTGACGCCAAAATGCTTCATGATTTCAGCTTCACTGGGCAATTTTTCGCCCGCCAGCAGACGGCCCAGTCGCACATCTGCGGTGAGTTTTTCAACCAGGTTCAAGCCCAAATTGCGTGACTTGCGATGTTCTTCTGAAGTGGTTGTGTTGAGGTTCATCGGGTAATTACTGAGTCCCATTGACGCGAAGGATTACATAATTCTACTTGTACGACAAGTTAATATTTACCCTGTGACCACGCCACTGCACCCCACCATCGCCATGCACCCTGCCGACAACGTTGCCATTGTGGTGACGGCAGGTGGCTTGAAGGCGGGCGATCGGGTGCAAAAGGGCATGAGCACCGATGCGTTGGTATTGTTGAATGCCATTCCGCAAGGTCATAAAGTTGCCTTGGTCGATATTGCGGCGGGCCAAGCTGTGCTGCGGTACAACGTCAATGTGGGTATCGCAAAGACCGATATCCCTGCCGGCAGCTGGGTGCATGAGCGCCTACTGGACATGCCGGCAGCAAGAGACTTTCAAAATTTACCGATGGCCACTGCGCCACAAATTGCCATAGAGCCATTAACAGGTTTCACCTTCGAGGGTTATCGAAATACCGATGGCTCTGTGGGCACGCGCAATATATTGGCCGTGACCACCACCGTTCAGTGTGTGGCAGGTGTGGTCTCGTTGGCGGTGCAAAAAATCAAAGAAGAGTTGCTGCCCTTGTACCCCAACGTGGATGACGTCGTAGGCATCGAGCACACCTACGGCTGTGGTGTTGCCATCGATGCACCCGACGCGGTCATACCCATTCGCACTTTGCGCAACATCAGCCTCAATCCCAATTTTGGCAATGAAGTGTTTGTGATCAGCTTGGGTTGTGAAAAATTGCCACCTCAGCGCTTGTTGCCGCCCGGCAGTTTTGCGTTGGTGGATGAACGTGCGGCGGCCGATGGCCCCGATACCATTTGCCTGCAAGACGATCAGCACGTTGGCTTCATGTCCATGCTTCAGCACATCACGGAAGGCGCCAAGCCGCACTTGGCCCGCCTCAACGCCAGACGCCGCGAAACTGTACCTGCCAGTGAATTGGTGGTTGGTGTGCAATGCGGCGGCAGTGATGCTTTCTCTGGTGTCACGGCCAATCCCATTGTGGGCTTTGCAGCCGACTTGCTGGTGCGTGCGGGCGCTACCATCATGTTCAGCGAAAACACCGAAGTGCGCGATGCCGTTGAGCAACTCACGCATCGGGCCAGCACCCCTGAGGTGGCGCAAAGCATTGTGCGAGAACTCGATTGGTACGACCGCTATTTGGCGCGAGGCCAAGCCGATCGCAGTGCCAACACCACGCCCGGTAACAAAGCGGGTGGCTTGTCCAACATTGTGGAAAAAGCCATGGGCTCCATTGTGAAGAGCGGCACTTTGCCAATTCAACATGTGCTGTCACCTGGTGAAAAACTCCAAGCGCATCAAAAAGGCTTGGTCTTCGCGGCCACGCCCGCCAGCGATTTCATTTGTGGCACCTTGCAGTTGGCCGCAGGCATGAACGTGCATGTGTTCACCACCGGCCGCGGCACACCTTATGGTTTGCAGGCTTGCCCCGTGGTCAAAGTGGCCACACGCACAGACTTGGCCAAACGCTGGCACGACCTCATGGATTTGAACGCTGGCCGAGTGGCCGATGGCGACATCAGCATTGAGGAGGGCGGCTGGGAGTTGTTCCAACTGCTGCTGGATGTGGCCAGTGGCCGTCAAACGTGGGCAGAACACTGGAAACTGCACAACGCATTGGTGCTATTCAATCCAGCGCCAATTACTTAACTTTTCAAGGAGACGACAATGAAAAAATTACTCACGGGTCTAATGACTGCTTTGTGCGTGACGGGCGCCATGGCTTGGCCCGATAAACCTGTATCTTTGGTGGTGCCCTTTCCGCCGGGTGGCTCGACTGACTTGATTGCGCGTACGCTGGCCCCCAAGCTGCAAGAAAAATTGGGGGGCAGTTTCATCATTGAAAACAAAGCGGGCGCTACGGGCACCATTGGTGCGGGTTTTGTAACCCGTGCGGCGCCCGATGGCCATACCTTGTTTGTTTCATCGCTGGGACCCTTTGTCATAGCTCCTCACCTGTTGGCCAAGGTGCCCTATGACGCACTCAAAGATTTTGACTACATCACCATTGCCGTTCAAGCGCCCAATGTATTGGTGGTGCCAGCCAGCTCTCCGCATAAATCCATGGCCGATGTGATTGCTTTTCACAAAGCCAATCCCAACAAGTTCACATTGGCCTCTTCGGGCAATGGCAGCAGTGACCACCTGACGGCCGAACTGTTTTGGCAGCAAACAGGTACCACCGGCATTCATGTGCCCTACAAGGGCGGCGGCCCTGTCATGACCGATTTGTTGGGCGCTCAAGTGGACGGCTCGTTCATGAACATCAACACGGCCATGCCACAACTATTGGCTGGCAAGTTGCGTGCACTGTCTATCACCAGTGCCAAGCGATCACCTTTGTTGCCGGCTGTGCCTTCCTTGGAAGAGTTGGGCATTAAAGAGGCCAACGTCTATTCTTGGCAAGCCATTGCAGCCCCCAAAGGTTTGCCTGCAGATGTCAAAGCCAAATTGCATGCAGCCATTTTGGCGGGCTTGAATGATCCTGTTGTCAAACCCAAATTGCTTGACCTGGGGTTTGAGATTGTGGCCAACACCCCAGAGCAATTCACCGCTTACCAAGCTGCTGAGTTTGCACGCTGGGCCAAATTGATTCAATCGCGCAACATCAAGGCCGATTGACTTCAAAACGCTGTCATCAAGCGCCAACTGGGCTTCATTGATCAAAGCCCAGCCCCTCAAATGTTCAAACGCAAGTGAAGACCTCTGTCATGATTAAAAATACTGTTATTTCTTTGGCAGCGATGGCTGCAATGGTGCTCGGCGCCACTGCACAGGCGCAGACTGCAGCCAATTTCCCCGCCAAGCCTATCAAAATAGTGGTGCCATTTCCCGCAGGTGGCACATCCGATGTGCTGGCACGCATTTTTGGACAAAAAATGTCAGAAAACTGGGGGCAACCGGTCGTGGTGGAGAACCGGCCTGGGGCAAGTGGCAACCTCGGTGCCGATCAGGTGGCCAAAGCGGCACCTGATGGATACACCTTGGTGCTGATGGATGTTGGCAACTTGGTCATCAGTCCTGCGTTGTTCAAATTACCATTCAACGTGATCAACGATTTTTCCCCAGTGGCCATGGTGGCTTATTCGCCTCATTTGTTGGCCGTTAGCACCAAAGTACCTGCCAACACACCGGCCGAATTGGTGGCCTATGCCAAAGCACAAAAAGGCAAACTCAATTACGCAGTGGCGGCCGGAATGGGAAGTGCCTCGCATTTGGCGGGCGTGACATACGCGCAACGCAACGGCATTGAATGGGGTTATGTGCCTTACAAAGGGGGCTCCCAAGCCATCACTGATTTGGTCGGGGGCCAGGTTGACGTCATGTTCAACGGCATGGTCGCGACTTATCCGCATGTCAAAGCTGGCAAGATCAAACTGATTGCCGTGTCTGGTTTGACGCGCAACGCGCAAATGCCCGACACCCCAACAGTTGCTGAATCATTGCCTGGTTTCCTCACAGGAAGTTTCCAAGGTTTGTTAGCGCCCGCAGGTACACCGAAGGCCGTCGTTGACAAGTTGAACGCAGAGATTCAGCGAATTGCCGCCATCCCAGAAATCAAAGAACGCCTGGTCACTTTAGGGGCTGAGCCATCAGGCATGAAGCCTGAGCAATTTGCCCAGTGGGTGCGTGCGGAAATTCCAGCCATGGCCAAAATTGTGAAAGACGAAAAAATATCAGTCGAGTGACTGATCCATTGAACTTAGGTTTTGGCGTCGTAGCCCATCAAATTGATGAGGTTTTTTGGCTACGATGCAAGTCTGCTAAACCTTGCTGTGAGGCCAATACATGCTCAAGAAAATTGCCATCCTTTTGGGCTTGATCATTGCCGCCTTGGTGCTGACGGTGGGCGGCCTGTACGTCAAAGGCGGCTCAGCCGAGGTGCTTTTGTTGGGCGTCAAACTTTTTTTAAGGCAAGAACACGCACCCAATAGGACGGTGACATGGACGGTGCCAAATGCACCTGCCCGCTACCCTCAAACCAGTGCCGGCATCCCAGCCCCCAACGTCATCTTGATTGTGGCAGACGACTTGGGCTACAACGACATCACCTTGAATGGCGGTGGTCTGGCCAATGGCACTGTGCCCACCCCCAACATCAACAGCTTGGCGCAACAAGGCGCCAATTTTGAAACCAGCTACTCTGGCAACGCCACGTGTGCGCCTTCACGTGCCGCCATCATGACCGGCCGGTACCCGACTCGTTTTGGGTATGAATTTACCCCCACCCCCAAGGCCTTCATGAAAGCGATTGGCCATTACAAAGGACCCACACAAATCCACGACGCCATCTACCACGCTGAGCGCGAAAAGGATTTGATTCCCTATGAAACCATGGGCTTGCCGCGTTCGGAAATTACGCTGGCCAAGTTGCTCAAAGCGGATGGCTATCGAACGCTGCATGTCGGCAAATGGCACTTGGGCGATGCACCGGAGTTCAGGTCGCACGTGCATGGCTTTGACGAAGCTTTGTCGTTTCAACATGCCAGCTCACTTTACTTGCCGGAGAGCGATCCCAATGTGGTGAACGCCAAGCAATCGTTTGACATCATTGACCAATTCCAGTGGGCAGCCGGCAGCTTTGGCATGCACTTCAATGGCGGTGATGCGTTCAAGCCAAAGCGCTATGTGACCGATTACCTCACAGATGAAGCAGAGAGAGCCATTGAGGCCAATCGCAAGCAGCCTTTCTTTCTTTACTTGGCTTACACCGCACCGCATACGCCTTTGCAGGCCACCAAAGAAGATTACGAGGCCTTGTCACACATTGAAGACCACACGTTGCGTGTCTACGCAGCCATGGTCCGCAACTTGGATCGCAACATTGGCCGTGTGCTTCAATCGCTCAAGGACAAAGGCCTAGACGACAACACCCTGGTGATATTTACCAGTGACAACGGCGGCGCACATTACGTGGGTTTGAAGGATTTGAACAAACCCTACAGGGGTTGGAAGGCCACGTTTTTTGAAGGCGGCATACGCGTGCCTTTGTTCATGCGCTGGCCTGCAGCCATTCCCAAAGGTGTGAAGCCACAAGTACCTTCGAATCACATGGACATTTTTGCCACCATCGCAGCGGCCACTGGCGCCAAGCTCCCTGCGGACCGGTCCATGGATGGCATCAATTTGTTGCCGCAAATCAACAAGCCTGCCGACAAAGGACCCGCACGCGCCTTGTTTTGGCGAACCGATACGTACCGCGTGATTCGTCAGGGCGATTGGAAACTGCAGGTGGCGCAAAATCCTCCAAAAGAGTGGCTGTTCAACTTGGCGTTAGATCCAACCGAGCAAAAAAACCTGGCAGCCAAAGAGCCTGAACGAGTGACCCGCATGCGAAAAGAGCTTGAAGCCTTCAATGCCACCCAAGTGAAACCCAGTTGGCCGTCCATGGCCGAAGCCGCCATTGCCGTCGACAAAACTTTGCGCGACAAAATGCAGCCAACCGACGAGTTCGTTTATTACGGTAACTGATATCGCTGCCGCCTAGTTGCAACGAATAAATTCCACCAAAGCCTGCGCCACTTCTTCGCCTTTGTCTTCTTGGACAAAGTGTGCCGCACCTCTAATTTGGGTGTGATGTTGGCCGGCTGCGCCAGGCACTTTTTTCTGCCAAATAACTTGTCCGCCTTTGGTCACTGGGTCGCGTGTGCTGAACAAGGTGATGAAGGGTTTGCGCCAGTTTTTGAACAAGTCCCAAGCACGCTCGTTGGCTTCGCGCGCTGGATCGCTGGGGTCAATGGGCACCAGCGTTGGAAACACCCTGGCACCTGCTTTGTAGCGACTGCTGGGGTAGGGCGCATCGTAGGCCGCTACTTCCGCATCAGTCAAACCTTGTGCACAACCGGTGCGCACAATTTTGCCAATGGGAAACCAAGGGCTGTACATGGCAAATGCACGCCAGATGTGGAAGGCTGCTGGAATTTTTTCCATGCCAGTGGGTAAGCCGCCGTTGCTCAAGGCAATGCGGTCAAAGCGCTCGGGCATTTCCGCCACCATGCGTAAACCAATGAGTGAGCCCCAGTCTTGGCAGAAAAGCGTGATACCCGTCACGTTTTGCGCTTCAAGCCATGCACTCATCCATTGCACGTGGTGGTTGTAGGTGTAGTCGGCGCGGTGCGCGGGTTTGTCGCTGCGGCCAAAACCGATTTGATCGGGCACCAAGACGCGATAGCCTGCACTGACCAGAATAGGAATCATCTTGCGATACAGAAAAGACCATGCCGGTTCACCATGCATCAGTAACACCACGGGCCCATCGCGTGGACCTTCGTCAAGGTGCGCCACGCGCAAGCCCCCCACCAAGGTGTAGTGGGGCTCGAAGGGGAAGTCGGGCAGATTTTGGAAGCGTTCTTCGGGTGTGCGAAGAAAGTCTTGAACGTGAGGGAGTTTGCGCATCAACATCTTTCAGTAGCGGGAGCTGGTTTGAATGATTTTTTGGCCGGCTGGCAAACTTAAAAAATCACCGTCTTTGGCCACTTGAATTTTGCCTTTGAAGATGTCGGAAGTGCCTTTTAAAAACACATCCACCAAGCCTGGCAAGGGCAGCGGTGGTGCCACATGGTTCAACAGCAAAAAGTTCACTTGCGCTTTGCTGGCAATGTCGGCGGCTTCTTGCGGCGTGGTGTGATAGTTGAGAATGTCTTTCATCAGTTGTGCCAGCTTGTCGCGCTGGGCTTCGTGTGCGCCCTCTTGAATCAATGCCATGAGGTCGGTAGACATGGCCTCATGCACCAAGAGGTCGACACCTTGGGCCTCACGCTGCACGTGGGCGGAGGGGGTGGTGTCGCCGCTGATCACCATGCTGCGATCTTTGTATCGAATTTGGTAACCTACCGCGGGATGAATTGGGGCATGCGAGACACTGAAGGCCGTGATGCGTGTGTCGGCGTTTTCAAAAACCACGGTGGCTTTGTCGTCTTGCAATGCAAACGATTTGGCAATCGCCCCAAAGCCTTTGTTGGGCAACACGGCATCGCCATGGTGTGCAACACGATAACCGCGGTCGAGGCTATAGGCTTGCAAGAACCCGTTCACCACTGTTTCCACACCTATCGGGCCATGCACTTTGACAGGCTCTGCATTGGAATTGGAGACCCAGCGCTGAAGCATCAACTCGCCCAGGCCATCGATGTGGTCCGAATGGTAGTGGGTTAAAAAGATGCTGTGGATGTTGCCCGCATTGAAACCCATTTTGTTGATGTTGCGCGCGCTGGTATTGCCCGCGTCAAACACAAAAATTTGCTGACCGGCGATGACCATGGTGCAAGGCCCGCCGCGCTGTTCGTCCGGCATGGGAGAGCCCGCACCACAAATGGCCACATGCAGGCCATCGGGCAAACCGCGCAAGGGGTCGCTGATGAGGCGTTGCGTGGCCACACGCTTGGCAATGGCCATGCTGATTGGCGCACGTGCCATGTACAGACCTGCCGCTACCAAGCCCAGCACCATCCATGTGAGAGTCGTTTTTTTTAATCGCATGTTCAAACTCCGAAAATTCTGGCCAAGCGCACGCCAAAGCCTTGAATCCAAGGTGCGACATAACGCAGACGCGGTCTGCGTGATTCGGCCGCTTTCACAATGGCTTTCACAATGCTTGCTGTGGTTTTGGCCTCAAGCCAATGGAAGGTGATGTGTTCTTGTTTTTTCATGGCCTCCGCTTGGTCTGCAAAATAAGACGTCGGCCCCATCCATGCGTACTTGCTGTCGGTCATGGCTTGGTTGAAGCCGGTGTGAATGGCGCCGGGTTCAATGACTGCAATGTGAACGTTCTTTTTGAGTTGGTCCATTTCTGCGCGCAAGCCAGCAGCTGCAGCCGACAGCGCAAACTTGCTCATGCTGTACGGCATGAGAAAGGGCATGGGCACACGGCCCGCAATGGAGCTGATGAACAAGACGGTGCCACTTTCGCGTTCGATCATTTGGCGCAATGCCACTTGTGTGAGTTCTAAGGTGGCAAACAAATTGACTTCAAACAATTGACGCACGCGCTGCATGTCCACTTCGGCCAAAGAGCCAGATTCACCCATGGCGGCGTTGTTGATCAACACATCGATGGCATGCTGCGAGAGCAACGCACGATCTTCTGCCAAGGTGATGTCCAGTTTGAAGGCTTCCAAGCGCAGACCTTTTTCGCTCGCAGCTTGCTTCAAAGTCAAAGCTTGCGCCTCTGTTTGCGTGGTGGCCAATACCTGGTGACCACGCTGCGCCAAGGCAAAGGCCGTGTCTTTGCCAATGCCTGTGCCGGCGCCTGTGATGAGAATGGTTTTAGACATGCGGTGCGATGTGTATCCGTGTAAGACGGTCCATCGAGGACCAATAAATGTCGCGTTGCCAGCCTGCACTGGGAAACACCACGCCTTGCATCAAGCCACCTGTGCTTGTGCGTGATTTTTCTAGGCCGGTTTCAATGTCCAAAATAACCACTTGCTCGTTAAAGCGCCGGTAATCGTTGACACACAGTTCGCCAGTGTCCGCAAACAGCAGCATGTGACTGGCAGCGCCAAATTGTGTGAGGTGCCACAAGTCTTGCAAGGCCACGCAGCCGTCTTGGCTTGTGTTTCGGATGATGCGCCAAGCGCGCAAATGACGATTGGCCGAGTCAAACGCCACCACAATTTGCCGCGCTTCATCGACCAAGGGTGGATTGGTAATGGCGCCGCCTTGGACGCTGCTCACTTCCCAGTGCTGGTGAGAATTTGAATCACTGAGCGAGACACGGTGCAACCGGTTGGGTGCCTTATTTTTGCCAGCCCCCAACATGCTGATGAGGTAATTGTGCTTGCCGTTGTCCATGAACCAGGCATCATGTGCCGTGATCACCATGTCCCAGCCATAACTTTGCTTTGAATCCTTCAAGTAGTGATAAGACCACGTAGGATCTTTCACCAAGCTTGAATTCGCTTCATCCCAGTGGTAACGCACCACACACGTGATGCCCACCATGTACACCGTATTGCCTTGTGCACTCAGGCGGGCGATGGCGGGCTCTTCACAGTCAATGCAGGGTGCTGCCTGTTCAAGTGTGTCGGGATGCAACACGCTTAAACGCGCAGGTGTGGTGGGTGAGATGTTTTTGGTGACCACCAGGCCATTGGCCAACACCACAAAGCTGTTGTAGGGCTCGTTGATGGGAAGTTGCTTGGAACTCAGCAATTCACATTGCCTGTTCAGTAGATGCGCATAGCGACCATACAGCACCAACACATGGCCGTTGCCAAGAACCGCCATGCCGCCCGGCCACATGGGCCCACCTGCCAAGCGTGGCGATTGGCAGCGGGTGGCCAGCGTGATGGGGTCAATCAACTGAACTTGTGCGGTGGTGGCCAAGCCTAAGTGCGCGCCAAGGACAGAATGCGTCAGCAAGAAAACCTCGCCGGGTGCGCCCAACACGGTCATGGTGGAAAGGTGGGTGCGACGAGATGTGCTGTGCAGCCTTTCGTTTGCCTTGATGTCCAAACCCTTTGCAGCGTGCGGTGATTGCAACCGTGCAGGACCCGCATCTTCACAAGGCCACGGGCTGTCAAAGTAGCCGCTTAGCGCCTGCGTCGCCATAGCCACACCCCGCTCAGCAAGAGCAATACACCCAAACCTGCCAGATGCCATTGGTAACGAGGCCAATACACAAACACCAAGGAGTTGATGATCACCTGTTGGATCGGGTCGTAACCCTCGGGCATGGGCAGCACACCATTGGCCTTGGACCATTTGGCGTAATCGTTTTGCATGCCTTGGAACAACTCGGGCATGTCGTGTTGCAAATCGCGCGTCTCACCAGGATCTGTGGCGATGTTGTAGAGATGCCATTGACCATCACCGACAGGCGCTAAATTGCTGAGCAATTTGTAGTCGCCCTTGAAGACGGCCCGGTTGCCAGACAGCTCATACCCTAAAACTTCCTCTGGGCCGCGCACACGTGTGGCTTTGCCTTGAATGATGGGCAGCAAACTGTGGCCTGTGAGTGGATAAATGGTTTGCCCTTTGTAGGACGTGCCAGGGTGTTGTACGCTGGCCAACTCGAGCAGGGTGGGCACGATGTCGCTGACGTGTGTGAGGCTGCCCTGCACAGATTGTTTGGCTGAAGCTGGAATGCCCGAGATGATCAAGGGCACCCTGATGCCACCTTCACCGGCAAAGAATTTGTAGGTGTTCAAAGGCGCGGTGGCAGCACGTGCCCAGTGGGGGCCAATGATGCTGTAGGCGCCCGGGCTGCCCAGGCGATCGATGTCACGGTTGTAATGCTGATCAAGCCACCAACGGCCGACTGCCAATGCGTAAGGGTCTGAGGCTTCTGCACCATTGTCAGACATGAACACAAACACGGTGTTGTTGTATTCACCCGTTTGCTTCAAATGGGCCAAGAGGCGGCCAATGTGAAAGTCCATGGCTTCTGCCATGGCGGCATAAACTTCCATGCGCCGCGCTTGATAAGCTTGGTCGTCCGAACTCAGTGAATCCCACGCCACATGCGATGCAGGCAAGGCTGCCATGGGCGTGTTGGGTGGCACCAAGCCCAGTTCGATGGCCTTGTTGCGACGTTCTTGACGCAGTACATCCCAGCCAGCGTTGTAGCGGCCTTTGTACTTGTCGATGAATTCTTGCGGCGCTTGAACAGGTATGTGATTGGCTTGAAATGCCAGGTACGCAAAAAACGGCTTGTCCGATTTGGCATCGGTCTTCAAATACTCAAGCGTCTTGCTGACGTAAAACTCAGACGAGTAAAAAGTTTGGGGCATTGGGGCTTCACGCCCGTTGTCGTACCAATACACCTTGTCGGTCAAATCCAAATACAGTTTGCCTGTTTCCCAATTGTCCGAGCCGCTGTCACCCATGACCAAAGAACGGTCAAAGCCGCGAGCGGGCGGCAGGTTGTGCGCTTCCTTGCCCACATGCCATTTACCAGCAGCGTAAGTTCGATAGCCACTGTCTTGCAACAAACTGGCCACGGTCACCACGCGTTGGTTCAAAACACTCAAATAACCGGCGCGTCCCACGTGCGATTGAGGAATGGTCTCGCGCATGTTGCCCACCCCATTCAGATGGTTGTCCACACCGGTCAGCAGCATCGAGCGCGTGGGCGAGCAAGAGGCACTCACGTGAAAGTTGGAGAAACGCGTTCCAGACTTCGCCAGTTGGTTCAAATGGGGTGTGTTGATTTCGCTGCCAAAGGCACCCACGTCGCTATAGCCCCAATCATCGGCCAACAAGACCACGATGTTGGGGCGCTTGGCCCATGCATGACCCCACAGGCTCAAGATTGCGGCAACGAACAAGGTCAGCCAAGTTTGGCGGGTACTGCGAAAGAGGGGCATGGTTTAAAGCGGGGAAGGTGAGTCGAACTTGGCGTGCAGGGCTTTTTCGATGACCCAAAAACGGTCTTGCCCCCAAACAGCCGTGTCTTCAAAGCGAAAAGAAGGGACACCCCACAAGCCTAAGGCCAACATGGCTTGTCGGTTTTGCTCTGCCACTGCGCGCCAATGCGTGTCATTGGCCGCGTTGTTCAAAATGTCTTTGGCGGCATTCCAATTGAGTCCTGCGCGCTCGACGATGCGCTTCAAATGTGCATCGGTGCCGGCATCCAAGCCTTCTGACCACACACCTTGCATGAAAGACTGAATGTAGGCCTCTGCTTGTTCGTGCATTTGCGCAAAAGGAATGAGTGCCAGGCCGCGTTCTGTGGGTTTGCCAACAGGGTCGTTCAGTCGTCCAAAAGGCACGTTTTGAACAAATGCCTCGCGGGCGGCATCCAAGCTGATGTACCTTCTTTTCTCTGCAGGCACGGGCAAACCGCGCATCACCATTGGCAGGACATATTTCAAGTTCAACTGCACACCATTTGCCTTTGCCCACGCAAATACTTTGGCGACGCTAATGGCCGAATAGGGGCTTCTGAGAGAGAAGTAAAAATCGACGTTCGTGCCTTCGGGCACGTTGCCGATGGGTTGGTATTGGGGTGTTTCAAACAGTGGCGTGATGCGCTGCTGGTTGGCAGATTTCAGATGGGTCGACAGGCCCAATTCCGTCAAGCGCGCCTCAAGGTGATGCAAACGGTCTATGCCCCAATACCATTCACCTTCGTAATAAATCATGCCGCTGAGGTAGTGCCCCCATTTTTTTCGCAGACGGTGAGCAGTTTGCAGGGCTTCAGGCGAGGGCTTGGGCCTGTTGCGATCTTTGCCCACTTCAGGCCAGCGCAAACCGTAATGCGATGCCAAGCGTTTGGCATCTAGCTGGCTGTAGGCTTTGAGCTTGTCGCGTTCTGGCACGGCTGAGTCATCGGGTTCGCCTACCAGGTGTTGCAACACTGACACCGCATAGCGTGACTGTAATTGCGGCAGCGCCTGCGCCAATAATTGCGAATAGGGATCATCTGTTTGGTTAAAAAAATGTAGCACATGCGGCCGAGTTTGCACTTGCCGTTTGTGTTCCGCTTTTTGCCGCAACTTTAAGAGTCTTTCGCGCGATAAAAAACGTTGGCTGATGGCAGGCATCAGCCAACTTTGAAGGCGCCGGAACGACATGGGGTGGCCTCAATGAAGGGATTACCAGGCCTTCACAAATCGCAATTGCAGTGACTTGGCCACGATGGCATTGCGACCACCAAAGTTGTCGCTGTACTGCAAATTAAAGCCGGCGTCTTTGCCAGGCAATTTGAAAGACACAAAAGGCCCCACGCCATTGGTTTTGTAGCGATTGCCACCCAACGTGGCCCCGGTGCCGGTGTCATCTGAAATTTGTTGAATTGAAAACACATTCAAGCCGTAGGCCCAGTCGCCATTGACCTTCACAATGCCGCCTTCGCTGTAAATGAAATTGCCGCTTTTGTAATCGGTGTCTTTGTTGCGGGTGTTGATGCCATACGACACCCGGCCTGCAATGGTGACGCCAGCATCCCAGGCGGAATCGGTGTGCTTGGGGTTCAAGTTGTAAGTCACGGCCACACCGGGTCGAAGTGTGTAGAAGTTGCCAAAGCCAGGGTTGGGGCCACGGTTTTTGTCGTAGGAACCGGTGGGTACAAACAAGGAAACACCAGCGGCCACTTTGAGACGATCGACGTGCCTGATCCACACCGTCGACAACTCGGTATCGCCAACGCCGGATGTTTCAAGATTTTGGTTGACGCCAGCGGCCAAAACCTTGGCTTGAACCAATGCATTGGCTTGGGCGGCGCCTGCATTGAGTTGCCCCACAATGGCTGGGCTCAAGGGCGGTGTGGTGGGCGCGGGGGTCAGTGTGCCTGCCGGCTGCGTCACCACAAAGCTGCGTTTTTGTTGAATGAAAGGCACGTTGATGGCAAAGGCCACATGGCCATCGCCGTATTTGCCTTCTGTGAGGTAGCCGCCCACCACATTGAGCTGTGTTTGATCTTGGTTGAAGGCCAAGCTACCTGTCGGAAACGCCACCTTGTAGGGCAGCGCTGGGTTCAGTTGAATGGGTGCAATGCCTGCGGGTGACACGTTGCTGCCAGAGGCGTCTGCAATTTTGTAAATCTGCAATTGCGTCAGGCTGGCGGTGCCAAAAAAGCCAGGATTGTCGGCCGAAGAGGCAATCTCGCCGCCAAATGCACCGACGGGCGCTTGACGCAGTTTGTAACTTTCAGCGGCTTGCACATTGACGCCGCTGGCCAGCAGGCAAACCCAAGGCAATGTGGCAAGAATTGACTGACGAGGCGTTGCGTTTTGCATTGAACGAATCATGGGTGTCTCCGTGGGTGAGTGGGGTGAGGTCAGTACACATGTGTATTGACAAATCACTCTAGCACAGCAAAGATGATTCCTCTTTAGGGTTTCCGCTAGCGATGACAAATATAGAGGCGTCTGCTGAGTGTTGCAAAATGCTGAATGACTTTCATGGCCACTGATTCAAACAACAAGCGTCAAAAAACTGTTTCGCCTGAAGCGGCTCGACTCACGCGCGACGATTGGCTCGATGAAGCCTTCAGGGCAGTGGTGGTGGGCGGTTTTGACAATGTCAAGGTGCTTGCCTTGGCCGAAAAGCTCAAGGTCACACGCGGTAGTTTTTATTGGCACTTCACGGACCATGCCGACCTCATTGGCAGTTTGCTCATGCGCTGGAAATTGGCGCAATTGGCCTTGGATGCCAAACTGAAATCGCAGCAAAGCGGGGATGCGCTGAAGGACTTGGAGTTTGTGGTGGATGCCGCTTTTCTTCAAGCGGGTTCTGAACTCGAAAACCTTCGGTTTGAGCAAGCCATGCGTGCGCTTAGCCAACACCATGTTGATGCAGCCCAATTGTTGGTCGAAGTCGATGCCGGTCGAATGGACTTGTTTGAATCTAAATTTTTGGTGCTGGTGAAGGACGCCAAAAAAGCCAGAGATTTGGCGGCTTTGCTGTACCTGGCCATTGTGGGAGGGTACCAAGCATTGAGTCGACCCGCCAACCCACCCAACATTCGCGCCTATTTGCGGACCTTGATTTCGCACTACTTGGTGGCAAAGCAAGTGGCTTAAGCCACGTCAGTCGAGGCGCTCAACGGCTGGCATTTTCCATCGACCTTGAAGGGCGCTGTCCTTGGGCCAGTAAAGGCGAGCATTGAGTAAAAACGCAGCATGGTGTTTCACAGGAAGCCAATTGGTACGATGCAATGCGTTGGCAGGCGCATCGGCTTGGATCCAAAGGTCCAAAGAGCCATCGGCGTTGTAGTGCAAGGCATCTCGATCGCCCAATGCATAACGATGGAGCGGGTTGTCGATTAAAAATTCATTGTCGCCATAAGCCGTGACAGACCAAAAGGCTTTGACGGGGGGCAGTTGATCCGCCATGAAATGCAGGCGGTAACGATGCTGTCCTGTGAGGGGTTTGCCTCGGTGGTCAACACTGGTGTTGGGGTACAGCGCGTCTTCCGGCAAGTTGGCACCCAATCCCACCATGGCCACAGCCGCACGCGTGTTGTAGTCTGTGCCGTAAGTGCCCAGGTTCAGCGGCGGTGTGCTCCAGGTGCCATCCGGTGATTTGGTGTGCAAGACAGCCCGAACTTTGTACTCGGCAAGCCACCGGCCCAGTGCAAAACACGCCTGTTGATGCCATTTCAATTGAACGGTTTTGCCAGGTATCAACTGCACAGCGGTCATGCGCTTGAGCAGAGGGGCGTCGGCAGCATAAGGCGGGTTGTGCACCATCAATTGCATCAAGTGTGTCAAAAAATCTGCGGTGGACATGTTGCGCATTTGGGTCACTGGCGGCACAGAAACAGAGTGGTGCTTGTGCCATGTGTCACTTGCATTCGCAGCGTCAGGGGTGGCCGTCAGCTTGTGGATGTGCGTGCGGGTTTGTATTCGGGTGTGCGCTGTATTTTCTGTGCCCAATTTGTGCACCTGCAGCCGATCTTGCAAGCGGTGTACGGTTTCAAAATCTGCCATGCCATTGGTTTGTGTCCTACCAATCAGCCACACCATGTCGGTGGGTGACCGAAGCAAGGTCATGCCCCGCGGCACCTCGCCTTGCCACTCAGGCCCAGCCAGCAGGTAGGTGGCTGAAGTATGGCCATTGGTGCGTGTACCGGGCGAGGCAAATACATGAGTCCAAGCATCCATGAAGGGCATCAATTCGTAGCGCTGCGTGTTGGCGGGCACCTCAAACACCCATGGTCCTTCTTTCATGCTGAAAAATGCAGTGGTGTACAGCGTGTCAACGTTCGGTCTCACCACATCTTTGAACGCAGCATCGGGAAATTGTCGAACTCGACGCAGTTGGTTTTCAGGGCCAATGAAATGGCCGCTGTGCACGCGCGTGGTTTCCATCATCACCAGTGGGTACCCGTACAGATAAACCTCTGCGCCCAAACTGATTGTGTCTTTGAGCAAGGCCAACAGCGCTGCGAGGGCAATCGCCATGCTGAAAGTGATCAGTAAAGCGCGTTTGATCAGTGACAAAAAAGGGGGCACGGCAGGGGTCCTGTCAAGGCTGCAAAATGGTTCGAAAGCCTAAGTGGCTGACCGCCAAGTCTTCTTCCTGCGGTTGGCGCGAGCCTGCTCGATATCGCATGCAATAGTTAGGCGCGCATAAGAATGAACCGCCCTTGATCACACGCGCCTGCGGCTGACCTGTTTTGAAAGCGGGCGGCGTTTGTGCGGCATCGGGGTCTAAACCCTGGCCACTGTTGGCTGCGCTTCGGTCTGCGACAAAGACATCGGTTGTGAGTTCCCACACATTGCCAATCATGTCAAACAATCCCCACGCATTGGCACCATAGCAACCCACGGGTGCGATGCCCGCGAAGCCATCTTCTGCAGAATTGGCTGTTGGGAAAATGCCTTGCCAGGTGTTGGCACGACTGGGCTGATCGTGTTGTCCAGGCATTTCTTTGGCGCCGGCACGTGCAGCCCACTCCCATTGCGCTTCGGTCGGCAGTGTGTGACCTTTCCAGTGGGCGTAGGCCAAGGCATCTTCGTAAGTGACATGAACCACAGGAAAGTGGCCGTGCTGTTCGATGTGGGTGGCTGGACCCGCAGGGTGCTGCCAATTGGCGCCAGGTATGTACTGCCACCATTGACGGGGGTCGTCGCCTTGTGTGAGCTTGGCCGGCATTTTGAAAACCACAGCCCCCGCCTGACGCATGGTCTCAGGCAGGCTGGCATGAAGCTTGGGGTCTACGGGTCGTTCAGCCACCGTGACATAGCCCGTTGCCTTGACAAAGGCTGCAAATTCGAGGTTGGTGACTTCGGTGCGGTCCATCCAAAAACCCTTGATGCGCACATTGCGCACGGCTTTTTCTTCGGCGTAGACGGTGTCGCCCATGTCAAAACTGCCAGGCGGTACCCAGACCATGCCTGGGTGCCGTTCAGCCGGGTTGGGCGCTGGTAGATCGCATTGCAAAGGTGCGCTTGAACTGGCGCTTGTTGGGGCTGGTTGTGAGACAGTCCAACCCGCCCAAACCGCGACGGCCACACACACAGAGCCTGCTGTCCAGGCAAGACGCATGTTCAACGGCATTCAGTTGTACCAGTAGGTGTATTCATCATCCCGGTTGTGGACTTGGTTGAGCGTCTTGTCGATGAAGATGGGCATTTCAATGAAAGTGGGCCACAACGGCTCGGCCATGCCGCGATGGTGCGCGTTCAACAAGGCTTTGAGTTCGGCCAATTTGGCGGGGTGTGAGGCGGCCAAGTTGGTTTGTTCAGTGGGGTCGGTCTTCAAGTCGTACAAAAAATCTTTGTCAGGTTTTGCAGAGTGAATGAGCTTCCATTGATTGGCTTGAACAGCTCGCAGCCCACCATCGCGCCAAAACAGCGGTCGTGGTGACATAGAAGGCGAGGGTGATTTTGGCGCCTGCACGCCCGTTCGCTTCAAAGCTGTGAGTAAATTCACGCCATCAATGCTGCGATCTGTGGGCATGCGTGCACCCGCCGCTGCCACCACAGTAGGGGTGAAGTCGATGTGTGAGGTGGGTTGGTTAAATTGTTGGCCTGCGGCAATTTGGGCCGGCCATTGCATGGCGGTTGGCACGCGCAAGCCGCCTTCAAAGAAAGTGAGCTTCCAGCCTCGATAAGGTTGGTTGACATCAGGAATGCCAATGTAGCCGGGCGCACCGTTGTCGCTGGAAAAAATGACGATGGTGTTTTGGTCCAGCCCATTGTCTTTGAGCGCCTGCATCACGCGACCCACACTGCGATCGACAGAGCGAATCATGGCGCCATAGACACGTCGACGGTGGTCTTTGATGTGGGGCAACGCGTCGTAGTCTTCTTTGCTGGCTTGCAAAGGGGTGTGCACCCCCCAATGCGCCAAGTACATGAAAAATGGCCGATTTTTGTTTTTGCCAATGGCACTGACCGCTTCATCGGTGAAGTAGTCGGTGAGATACCGTTTGGGCTCAAACCATTTGCCACCATTGAAGCTCACGCCAAAGCGCATGTTGGGCCACAAAAAGCGATCGATGGGGTCGAAGTCTTGTTTGGAGTTGACGGTGCGGGGGTCGTTCTCGGGCAAGTACAAGCCGCTTTCCATGAACAGGCTTTCGTCGAAACCTTGGTTGTTTGGGCGCATTTCGGCGGTGCTGCCCAAGTGCCATTTGCCAATGTGGATGTTGTGATAGCCCCGCGTTTTGAGAAGCTCGGCCACGGTTTTCTCAGAGGCGGGCATTCCCAAGTGATCAAACTCTGGTGTGGCCTTGGCTTTGTCGTGGTCCACGTTGATTGGATAAAGGTTGTTGGGGTTGGCGTAAAGCGAACCAGCAACACGGGCCATTTGTCCTGGGGTTGGCGTGAACTCCACCCCAAAGCGCCAAGGGTATCGACCTGTCAGGAGCGCGGCCCTGGAAACCGTACACACGGCACTGCCCGCATAGGCTTGGTTGAACCGAACCCCGGCTTTGGCAATGCCGTCGATGTGCGGCGTGGGCACGCCTTCTGCACTGCGACCACCGCCGTGCAGGGTGACGTCGTTGATGCCCAAATCGTCGGCCAATATCACGATGATGTTGGGCGGACGCTGCGCCGGTGTTTGCTGAGCCTCTTTGGGGCCTTGAGTCCAAGGCACGTCTTGTGCCGCTGCACGCGGATGGGCCCAATCGGTGTACCAGCCCAAACTGTACTGAAGCACCAGCAGTCGATTGGCATAACCCAACCAGCCCACAGCAACTGACAACAACAGCAGGGCGATCAGCAGTTTTCGGGAACGTTTCATGGCGGGCGTGGGCGGTGGATACCAAATTGCATACAAGACGCAAGACTATAAGGGGGCTTGGGGTGGCTGTAAACCTGGCGTGAGCATTTAGGGGGCTAGCCTGACAATCATTCAACCGAGGGTTTTCGAGCACAATGTCATGATGAATTTCTTTGAAACCAGTCGACAGGTCACGGTGCTCGGTGCAGGCATGGTCGGCGTGTCATGTGCGCTGGCTTTGCAGTCTAAGGGCTGGCAAGTGACCTTGGTCGACAAACAAGCGCCCGGCGAAGAAACCTCCGCAGGCAACGCGGGCGTGCTGTCGCGCAGTTCGCTGTTGCCTTTCAATCGTCCTGGACTGTGGCAAAGTTTGCCGCGCATGTTGCGCCAAGGTGGCCCCAGTTTGCAAGTTCGGCCCAGTGCTTTGACGCACTGGCGCTTCATGTGGCGGTTTTTGTGGCATGCCAGACGTGCGTCTTTTGACGTCACGACGGTGGCTTTGGATGGCCTGATTCAACTGTCGGTGCAGACACACAAACACTGGCTGATGCAAGCCGCTGAGCAGCAGCGGCTGCGCGAGACGGGTTGGCTGTGGCTCTTTCAAAACGATGCGGCCTGGGCCAGCAGTGCGTTTGCGCGAACGGTGTTGGCAGAATTCTCGGTGGCATCTGAAACGCTGCGGGGGGCCGATATTCAGGCGCTAGAGCCGCACTTGGCCGCTAATTTTTCACATGCGCTGTGGATCAAAGATGCCGCATCGGTGGACAACCCCAGTGCGGTGGTCAAAGCCTATGCCGATCAGTTTGTCAAGTTGGGCGGGGTCTATCACCAAGCCGAGGTGCGGGCCTTGCAACGTCACCCCCAGGGTTGGCAATGGCAAGACACGGCCGGTTTGTCCCATGGGTCTGCCAATCTGGTGTTGGCCATGGGCCCTTGGTCGGAGAGCTTGCTCAAGGTCAGTCACCTGCCGTCTGATTTCAAAGCGCACATGGCCTTTGAGCGCGGCTATCACCGACATTTCAAACCTGTTGCGGGCGTCACTTTGCAACGGCCGGTGTACGACACGGCGGGGGCGTATGTGTTGTCTCCCATGCGCAATGCAGAAGGCGAGCAGGTGTTCAGAATGACCACGGGTGTTGAGTTGGCGGCACGCGATGCCGCACCCAACACTGCGCAATTAGAAGCCGCAGAAAACGCTGTTCGTCGCGTCATTCCGTTGAAAGAGGCGGTGACTGGAACCGATTGGATAGGCTCACGCCCCACCACGCCCGACAGTCGACCCGTGATTGGCGAGATGCCGCAATGCCCGGGCTTGTGGTTGGCGTTTGGCCACCAACACATTGGTTTTAGTACGGGGCCGGGTACAGGCGTTTTGCTGTCAGAGTTGATGGCGGGCGAAAGCACCAGCATCAATCCTGCGCCTTTCAGCCCAGCGCGATATTAATTGAGCAAAGCTTGCGCAAATTCGTGCGCATCAAACGTTTGCAAATCGTCAAGCTGCTCACCCACGCCAATGAAATAAACCGGGATGGGTTTTTCGCGGGCAATGGCGCACAGCACACCACCTTTGGCGGTGCCATCCAGTTTGGTCACGATCAAACCTGTGAGGCCCAATGCTTCATCAAAGGCTTTGACCTGAGTGAGCGCATTTTGTCCGGTGTTGCCATCGATCACCAGCAATACTTCATGCGGCGCCTGGGCATCGGCCTTTTGCACCACGCGTTTGATTTTCTTCAGCTCTTCCATGAGGTGCAATTGGGTGGGCAAACGGCCAGCGGTGTCGACCAACACCACATCTCGACCCCGCGCTTTACCTGCTGAGACGGCGTCAAAGCTGACCGCTGCAGGATCGCCGCCTTCTTGGCTGATGATCTCGACCGTATTACGCTGAGCCCATACCGCCAATTGCTCACGGGCGGCCGCACGAAATGTGTCGGCCGCGGCCAACAAGACGCTGGCCCCTTGGTCTGCCAAGTGGTGTGTCAATTTGCCAATGGAGGTGGTTTTGCCCGCGCCATTGACGCCGGCCACCATCAGCACCATGGGTTTTTGATCGCCGATTTGCAGCTGTTTTTGCAGCGGCATCAACATTTCTGTGATGGCCTCAATGAGGAGCGTTTTCACGTCCGCGGGTGCTGTGGCTTTGGTGGCTTTAACCCGTGCCTTCAAATCGTTGAGCAAGTGTTCGGTGGCCTTGACCCCGGTGTCTGCCATCAGTAGCGCTGTTTCCAATTCTTCGTAGAGTGCTTCGTCAATTTGCGTGCCTGTGAAAACAGCCGCAATGCTGCCCCCTGTTTTACGCAAGCCTGCTTTGAGTTTGCTCAGCCAAGACTGACGTGGTGCCGGCGCGGTTTGCACATGGGCGTCGGTCGTGGCGGCGGGCTGATCTGCCAACGCGACAGGCGCAGCGATGGCGGCCTCAGGGGCGGCTGGTTTGGGGGATGAGCGGAAGAATCGGAACATATTAGGACGTTGGCTAGGCGTCCATTCTATGAAAAACTCAGATGTGGCTCAAAATGCGGGGCGCATGACGCATGTGCAGAGACAAACCAAGGGCTGCCATGTGGTTGCTGTTGCGCCCCAGTATTTTTTCAGCCAAGGGTAGAAACACACGCTCTTCTGCGTCTGCGTGGGCTGTGTAGCGCTCGACCAAAGCTTGCAAATTGGCCATGTCCAGATGGGTTTCTTGCCCTTTTGCCACCTTTTTAAGGGCCGGCTCGAGGCCTTCCCACAGTTGCTCTAATGCGCGGTGTTCATGCTTCAGCTTGTCAACCCATTGGTCCACCAGCAGGCGCTCTTCACCCATGTTGGCGCTGTGTTGCACGGCCGGAAACAATTCCCGCTCCTCTTCCTGGTGATGCGCAAACATGCCGCGGTGAAAAAACTCAACAGCTTGTGAGGCAATTTTTTGCGCCAACATGGCTGGCCCTAGCAAAGCGGGGAGCTCAGCCAGCCGATCGATGTGATTCAGGATGCCAATGTGGCAATGGTTGAAGTTGGTCAGCGGCGCATCGGTGTCAACGGTGTAGTTTTCGGGGGAGGTGTTGGTGTGTTGGCGCATGCCCATTCCTTGTTCTGAGAATCGATGAACTTCACTCTAGAGCTTGTCGCGAGGCTAGCCAAGTTGAAACCTCACTTTTTTTGATCCAAGTCAAGCGCCAGGCCGACAAGCCGTTAAGCTTGTGACCTATGAGATCTAAACCCGTCAACAAGACAACACCTGTGGCCAAGGCTGTGACAGGTTCCCCATCCCATGAGCTGAGAATCATTGGCGGCCAATGGAAACGCAGCAAAATCAAAGTCATTGACAAACCCGGTTTGCGTCCTACGCCAGACCGCGTTCGAGAGACGCTGTTCAATTGGCTTGGGCAAGATTTGACAGATTGGCGTTGTGTGGATGCCTTTGCAGGCACAGGCGCGCTGGGTTTTGAGGCTGCCTCGCGGGGCGCCAAATCGGTTCTCATGCTGGAACAAGATGCCCAATTGGTGGGCTTGCTGGGTGAGACCCAAAAGCGCTTGGGGGCCACGGCCGTTCAAGTTCAAAAAGGCGATGCCATGATGGCCCTGCAACGTCTCGCGCCTGGCAGCATGGATGTGGTCTTTTTGGATCCCCCCTTTGATGGATCGCACTTTGAAAAAGCTTTGCAGGCTTCAGCCCAAGCGGTGGTGCCGGGTGGCTGGGTTTATTTGGAAGCGCCCGTGGCGTGGCAGGCTGAAGCGCTGTCCGCCTGCGGATTGCAGCCCGTCAAGTACATGAAGGCGGGTGCCGTGCACGCGCATTTGCTGCAACGTCCCATCGAGGGATAATGACCGTCATTGATCAGGAGTTCCCATGAGTCGCTCAGTCACTGCCGTTTATTCAGGTACCTTTGACCCCATCACTTTGGGTCACGAGGATGTGGTCTATCGCGCAGCACAAATGTTTGACAAAGTGGTGGTGGCGGTGGCCGTGGCGCACCACAAAAAAACCATGTTCACCTTGGATGAGCGACTGGCCTTGGCACAAGAAGTAACCCAAGACATGGGCAATGTTGAGGTGGTGTCGTTCACTGGCTTGCTCTGTGATTTTGTGCACAGCAAAGGCGCACGCGTCATTGTGCGCGGACTCCGCTCCGTCACCGATTACGACTACGAAACGCAAATGGCCGGCATGAACCGTCATTTGGCCCCCGAAGTGGACACCATCTTTTTGCACACCAGCGCATCGGTGCAGCACATCAGCAGCACCTTGGTCCGTGAAATCTCCACCCTAGGCGGTAAAGTGGAAGGCTTGGTGTCGCCGGCGGTTTTGAAGGCGCTTCAAGCCAAGCGCTAAAGCGTTTGTGTCAAAGCAGAAGCTTTAAAGCTCTGCCGCTTCCACCATGAATCGAATGCGTTTTTGGCCTTGCCATTCGTCTACATCCAAGCGGTAAGCCAGCTTCACGCGCGCAGGCAGTGGCTCAATGCGGCCAAACCAAATGCCATCCACCGCTTGGCCCTGGTGTTTGAGTTTCAAAGCCAAGTGTTTTTCACCCACCAAACGTTGAGACACCACTTCTACGTCGTCACTGAACACCGGCGGCGCAAAGCCTTGGCCCCACACTTCTTTGTGCATCACATCGACAAACTCAACGCGGCGGTATTGCGCTTCTAGCGGGCCATCGGTTTCCAGTTTGCGCTGCAGCGTGGCAGGTGACAGCAATTGCGCAGCCACTTCCATAAAGCAAGCCTCAAACAATTCCAAATGTTCTTCTTCAATGGTGCAGCCCGCTGCCATGGCGTGACCGCCAAAACGCAACAACAGGTGAGGGTGCTTCTTGACCATCAGGTCGAGGGCGTCGCGCAAATGAAAACCAGGAATGGAGCGGCCTGAGCCTTTGAGTTCGTGTTCTTTGCCAGGCGCATTGCTTGCAGCAAAGACAAAACACGGACGGTGAAACTTGTCCTTGATGCGCGAGGCCACAATGCCCACCACGCCTTCATGAAAATCGGGGTCGAAGACGCAAATGGCGGGTGGCGGCTCGTCGCTTTCGTCCATCAATGACTCTGCAATTTCCATGGCCTGCTGGCGCATGTCCCCTTCAATGTCACGGCGTTCGCGGTTGATGCTGTCGAGTTGACGGGCCAATTCATCAGCGCGCGCGGCATCGTCGGTGCGCAGGCATTCAATGCCCAAGGTCATGTCGGACAAACGGCCCGCCGCATTGATGCGCGGGCCTAATGCAAAACCAAAATCAAAGGTGGTGGCCACGCGTGCGTCACGGCCTGCAGCCTTGAACAAGGCCAACATGCCAGAGGGCATGGCGCCTGCGCGAATGCGTTTCAAACCTTGTGCCACCAAGCGTCGGTTGTTGTTGTCCAACTTGACCACATCGGCCACAGTGCCCAAAGCGACCAAAGGCAAGAGTGCATCCAGTTTGGGTTGAGTCTCGGCTGTGAACAGGCCGCGCTTGCGCAACTCAGCACGCAAAGCCAGCAGCACATAAAACATCACGCCGACGCCCGCCAAAGATTTGCTTTCAAAACTGCAGCCTGGCTGATTGGGATTCACGATCACATCCGCACTGGGCAACGCGGCGGCGGGCAAATGGTGGTCGGTGACCAACACTTTCAGCCCCAAAGCTTGCGCCTCTGCCACACCGTCCATGCTGGCAATGCCGTTGTCTACGGTGATCAACACATCGGCGCCCGATTGCTGAACGCGTTGTGCAATGGGGGCGGTGAGGCCGTAGCCATCGACCACGCGGTCGGGCACGATGTAGGTCACGTGTTGCGCGCCCAGCATGCGCAAGCCGCGCAAGCCCACGGCACAAGCCGTGGCGCCATCGCAATCGTAATCGGCCACGATGCACAAGCGTTTTTGGGCGGCAATGGCATCGGCCAATAACACCGCAGCGGCCTCAGTGCCTTTGAGCGTCGAGGGCGGCAATAACTTGGCCAAGCCATCGTCGAGTTCTTCCGGGCTTTGAATGCCACGCGCAGCAAACAAGCGCGAGAGGAGCGGGTGAACGCCTGCTTGTTCAAGGGACCACGCGGTGCGAGGTGGTACATCGCGCGTCAAAATTTGCAAACTCATGAGGCAGAAACTCCAGCGGTGAGTGCGCGCAATTCAGCTTGCACTTTCAAAGGGGACAACCTGCGCTTCAATTTGTGAAGCCAAGACGTGTTTTGGGGGCGATAGTGGCGCCAACTGGTTTCACTGCACAGCGAAATGGACGCCACGCGAGAGGGTGAAGCCTGAATGGCCTCAGCCACGCGGGTGTCCAGCAGTTGCCATTGTTGGCACCAAGCTTCTGTGTTGGCGGCGCAAGCGGCATCGCGCAGCTCTAAATGAATTTGCGCCATTGGCGTGTTGGGATAGATCTGCTTGAAACTGCGATGCACCCAAAAAGAATTGACGTTCCAGCGGCCTTGCTGGCTGCGAAGTTCGTTGACAGGATGCTGGTACAGTAGCATTTGCATTTCACTTTGCAAACGTTGCAAGGTGCGTGCGTGAGGGCCCTGGGGCAGCCAGTCTTTCACGTGCTGGCCAGCGACTTTGTCCAAAGATGCAAATGGCATGTCTTGAAGCAGCTTGCCTTTGGCGTGCCAGACCAAGGGGCTTTCATAGGAGAGGCTCAAGCCATCTTCTTCAAAATAAGGCTTGACCGCGGCCAGCAATTGCTGTGATTCATCAGCGCTCAGGTGCATCTCTGCAGGGTTCAAAAGCAGCACTTCGTTCATGCCCACTTGCCAATGGCAAGGCGTGATGAGGGCTTCATCGCCCCAAACAGGCATTTGTTGCCACAAGGCGGGTGTATTTTCATGTGGTAGCAGGGGCGAGGCAGTTTCGCGGGATAAGTCCGATTCTGCGACACATGCCATGCCTGACAAGGCTTTTTCCAAATGGGGCAAATACAATGTGGCCAAGGCCTTTTGCAAGGGCGCCGCATGGCTGCTGGCATAGGCAATGACCCAATGCTGCTGATCGGTATCGGTGTGCATAGGAGGCAAAGGCAAAGCGTCGTTCATGGCCGTATTGTCAGGGATGACACAATCACCCTGTTGCGAGTCTGATAAGGCAAACTGAAAATGAAAAAGGCATGACACTGGAAATACCGTACGAATTGGTTTTGGGCTGGCGCTACACCCGCGCAGGCCGTGCCACGCGTCGCAACGGATTTATCTCGTTCATCTCGGGTGTGTCCATGCTGGGCATTGGCCTTGGGGTGGCGGCCTTGGTCATTGTGTTGTCGGTCATGAATGGCTTCCAAAAAGAAGTGCGCGATCGCATGCTCAGTGTGGTGTCCCACATCGAGGTGATTTCGGCCGATGGTGGAGCTCTCGAAGATGTGGCCAGCACCTTGCATCAAGTCCGCGCTCACCCCCAGGTGGTTGGCGCTGCGCCCTTCATTGCCGCGCAGGCCTTGTTGGCCCGTGGCGAAGACATGAAGGGGGTTTTGGTGCGCGGTATCGATCCGGCACTCGAGCCTGGCGTGGTCGATCTGTCGCTCGCCTCCCAAGGTTTCAACAAAGGCATGCCCGGCATCAACGCGCTGGTGCCAGGTCAGTTTGGTGTGGTGTTAGGGGTCGATTTGGCCAGGCAGTTGGGCCTGCGCACCGGCGATCCAGTCACGCTCATTGCGCCGAATGGCCAAGTGACACCTGCAGGGGTGTTGCCGCGGCTCAAACAAATGCAAGTGGTGGGCCTGTTCAATTCAGGTCATTACGAATACGACTCGGCACTGGTCATGCTGCATGTGGCCGATGCTGGCAAAATTTTCAGGCTTGAAGGTGCCACAGGCATTCGCTTAAAAATCAAAGATTTGCACGAAGCGCGGACGGTTGCCAAAGAATTGGCGCCCGCTTTGCCCCTGGGCATGGCCGTGCGAGATTGGACGCAACAAAACCGCACCTGGTTTGCGGCGGTGCAAGTTGAAAAACGCATGATGTTCATCATCTTGACCCTCATCGTGGCGGTGGCAGCGTTCAATTTGGTCAGCACCTTGGTCATGACCGTCACCGACAAACGCGCCGACATTGCGATCTTGCGCACCTTGGGTGCCAGCCCCCAAAGCATCATGGGCGTCTTCATGGTGCAAGGTGCCATGGTGGGCGTGATCGGCACCTTGGGCGGCATGCTGCTTGGTTTGCTGATTGCCTTCAACATCGATGTGATCGTGCCCGCACTGGAAGCTTTGTTTCATGCCAGCTTCTTGCCCAAAGACATTTACCTGATCAGCCGCATGCCCAGCGATCCGCAAATGAGCGACATCTTGCCGGTGGTGATCATTTCCTTGCTGTTGTCCTTTGTGGCCACGGTGTACCCCAGTTGGCGCGCCAGTCAGGTCAATCCTGCGGAGGCTTTGCGATATGAATAAGCCCTCAAGCCCCCTGTCGGCAGCGACACCCGTTTTAGAAGTGAGCGGTTTGAGTAAACGCTTCAGTGAAGGCGGCCTCAATGTGTCGGTGCTGCAAGATGTGAATTTGAAAGTGGCTGCGGGCGAGACGGTGGCCATTGTGGGTGCCTCCGGCTCGGGTAAAAGTACCTTGATGCACTTGATGGGCGGTTTAGACCAACCCACACAAGGGCAGGTCGTGCTGCAGGGGCAAGCGTGGTCTGAATTGGGTGCCAGGGCACAAGGCGCCAGACGAAATCAGTTGTTGGGCTTTGTGTACCAGTTTCACCATTTGCTGCCAGAGTTCACGGCGCTAGAAAACGTGGCCATGCCTTTGTGGATTCGCCGCAATTCGCGTGCGCAGGCCGAGCAAGTCGCCCTGAAGTGGTTGGAGCGCGTTGGCCTCGATCACCGCGCCTTGCACCGCCCCGCGGAATTGTCGGGCGGTGAGCGCCAACGCGTGGCCATTGCCCGCGCCATGGTGACGCAACCTGCGTGTGTTTTGGCGGATGAGCCTACAGGCAACCTGGACCGTGTTACCGCGGAAGGGGTGTTCGATGTCATGCTGAGCACGGCGCACAGTCAGGGTACTGCGTTTGTGGTTGTGACACACGATGCGCAATTGGCTGCGCGCTGCAGTCGCGTGTTGCGTTTGGACAGGGGCGTGCTACAGCCATGACCCTGCAATGGATCGACAGCCATTGCCATTTGGATGCACCAGAGTTTGCGCTTGATCGCTTGGCTGTGTTGCAGCGTGCGCAAGCACAGGGTGTTGTCGCGTGCGTCATGCCCGCCGTGCAAGCCCAAGACTTCGCACCCCTCGCAGAATTGGCAGGCACCACCGGCCAGCCCTATGCCTTGGGCATTCATCCCTTGTATGTGCCCCAAGCCCAAGATGCCGATTTGGTGCTGCTAGAGCAGCACCTGCAAGCGGCACTGGCCTTGAATGCTGAAGGTGTTGCGAGCGACCCTCGCTTGGTGGCCGTGGGTGAAATAGGCCTGGATTTCTGGGTACCCCGTCTGTGCGAACCGGCCCTGCGGGAGAAACAAGATTTTTTCTATCACGCGCAATTGAAACTGGCGAAGGCCTATGACTTGCCTGTGATTTTGCACGTGCGCAAATCGGCCGATGAGTTGCTCAAAGGCCTGCGGCAACAGCGTGTCAGCGGCGGCATTGCGCATGCCTTCAATGGCAGCGAACAGCAAGCCCAGCAATTCATCAACTTGGGTTTTGCCTTGGGTTTTGGCGGTGCCATGACCTTTGAACGCGCTTTGCAATTGCGTCACTTGGCTTCGACCTTGCCCTTGGCCGCCATCGTGCTGGAAACAGATGCCCCCGATATGCCGCCGCATTGGCTGTACCGAACCCACTCACAGCGACAATCAGAAGGCTTGTCGCAAGGCAGAAACGAGCCCTGTGAGTTGCCGCAAATTGCTGCCGTGCTGGCCCAATTGCGCGGTGACACTGTTGCCAGTGTGGCCACAGCCACGCTGCGCAATACCCAGCGCGTTTTGCCGCGTCTTTCTTTGAATCCAACTGTTAGCCCCTATGCCTGTTAAAAAAACAAAAGCCATCGAATTGCCCGAAGTGAACTTTTCGGAGGATGGTGAGTCGCGTTATTTGCATTTGGGCACACCCTGGATTCAAGGCGCCATGAAAATCAAAGAGCCCTTTGAGTTGGACCTTGAGTATGTGCAGCGCATGATGGCCGGTTTGCTGTTTCTAAAAAGCGCATCGGTGTCTGGCAGGCACGCCATGCAGTTGGGTTTGGGCGCGGCCAGCCTGACCAAGTTTTGTTACAAGAAATTGCGCTGGACATGTACCGCCATTGAGCTCAATCCAGGTGTGTTGCATGCCTGCCGTGGCTGGTTCAAGTTGCCAGAAGATGGTCCCCGCATGCGCGTCATCATTGCCGATGCGGCGCAAGAAATTCAAAGCGATGAATGGCAAGGCACCGTGGACATTCTGCATGTCGATTTGTATGACCACGAAGCGGCCGCACCGGTTTTAGATTCTGTTGAGTTTTATCAAAACTGCCGCGCGGTGCTCAGTGATGAAGGCACCATGACGGTCAATTTGTTTGGCCGTACCTCCAGTTATGAAAAAAGTTTGGCCAAAATGGCCGAGGCGTTTGGCGAAGATGCTTTGTGGGCCTTCAAGCCCACGCGCGAAGGCAACACAGTGGTCTTGGCGCAGCGCACCCCCAGTCGACCCAAGCGAGAAGTTTTGCTGGCCCAAGCAGAGGCCATTGAGAACCGATTCGACTTGCCCGCTACCAAATGGTTGCGCGTCTTCAAGCCTTTGTTGAAGTAGAGGCGCTTAAATCTAGGGTTTACCCATGTAAATGGGGGTGTTCAAGGCGATTTTGTAGGTGAAATCCACATCATCTTGAGGGTGGAATAGCCTCAGAATTCGGCCATCCCAAACTTTTTGGAGGAGTGTCCCTGTGAAAATCAAAAGTCAAAAAGACTTTTTCTCTGGCTTGGTGTTCACCTTGGTTGGTGCATCATTTGCCTACGGAGCAACAAGTTACACCATTGGATCCGGCGCCCGCATGGGCCCCGGCTATTTCCCGCTCATGCTGGGCATTATTTTGGCAGTCATTGGTGCCTTTATTTTGTTCAAATCCATGGTGGTCGAAACACCGACCGGTGATCCAATTGGGGCATGGGCCTGGAAGCCTTTGTCCTTCATCATTGCCGGCAACTTGTTGTTTGGCGTTTTGTTGGGCGGCTTGCCCAGCATCAAATTCCCCGCCATGGGTTTGATCGTGGCCATCTACGGCACCACGCTCGTGGTTAGCATGGCTGGCGATAAATTCAAGCTGAAAGAAGTTTTGGCTTTGGCCACTGTCTTGTCAATCATGAGTTACCTTGCCTTCATCGTGTTGCTCAAACTGCAATTCCCTGTTTGGCCTTCTTTCATTGCAGGTTAAGGAGTTAAAAAATGGACTTGATTGACAACTTAAGCCTGGGTTTTGGCGTTGCATTTACGTTTCAAAACCTGATTTACGCATTCATTGGCTGTTTGCTCGGCACTTTGATTGGTGTGCTGCCAGGTATTGGTCCTGTTGCAACCATTGCCATGCTGTTGCCTGCCACCTATGCGCTGCCACCTATTGCGGCGCTGATCATGTTGGCCGGTATTTATTACGGTGCCCAATACGGTGGTTCTACAACCGCTATTTTGGTGAACTTGCCGGGTGAGTCATCTTCTGTGGTCACGGTCATTGACGGTTACCAGATGGCCCGCAAAGGTCGTGCGGGCCCCGCGCTGGCAGCTGCTGGCTTGGGCTCCTTCTTCGCTGGCTGCGTTGGTACCCTGATTTTGGCCGCGTTCGCTGCGCCACTGACAGAGGTTGCCTTTAAGTTCGGCCCTGCAGAATACTTCTCGCTCATGATTTTGGGCCTGATTGGTGCTGTGGTGTTGGCTTCTGGCTCACTCATCAAAGCCGTTGGCATGATCGTCTTGGGTCTGCTCATGGGCTTGATCGGTACTGACGTTAACTCTGGTGTGGCGCGTTACAGTTTTGACATTCCAGAACTCACTGACGGCATTGGTTTCATCACCATCGCCATGGGTGTTTTTGGTTACGGCGAAATCATTTCAAACTTGTCCCAACCAGAAGACAAGCGCGAAGTGTTCACAGGCAAAGTGAAGGGCTTGTTCCCAACCGGTGAAGACTTCCGCAACATGATCCCAGCTGTGTTGCGCGGCACCACCATTGGTTCATGCCTGGGCATCTTGCCTGGCGGCGGTGCATTGTTGGCCGCGTTTGCGGCTTACACCATCGAGAAGAAAACCAAATTGCGTCCTGGTGAAGTGCCGTTTGGTCAAGGCAACATCCGCGGTGTGGCAGCCCCTGAGTCTGCCAACAATGCGGGTTCACAAACCTCCTTCATTCCCTTGCTCACACTGGGTATTCCACCCAATGCGGTGATGGCCTTGATGGTGGGTGCCATGACCATTCACAACATCCAGCCAGGCCCCCAGGTGATGACCAGCAACCCGGAATTGTTCTGGGGCCTGATCGCCTCCATGTGGATTGGTAACTTGATGTTGGTCATTTTGAACTTGCCCCTCATCGGCATCTGGATCAAATTGCTCACAGTGCCTTACCGTTGGTTGTTCCCGGCCATTGTGTTGTTCTGCGCCATTGGCGTGTACTCCACCAACAACAACACCTTCGACATTTGGATGGTGGGTGGCTTTGGTGTCATTGGTTACATGTTCATCAAGTTGGGCATGGAGCCCGCACCATTGCTGTTGGGCTTCATCTTAGGCCCCATGATGGAAGAAAACTTGCGCCGTGCATTGCTGCTGTCTCGTGGCGACTGGTCGGTGTTTGTCACACGTGGCTTGTCCGCCAGCTTGCTGGCCGCAGCGGCTGTGTTGCTCATCGTGGTGCTTTTGCCTTCCGTCAAATCAAAGCGTGAAGAAGCCTTCGTGGAAGAGTAAATCTCTTTCAGTTTGAACCGCAACGGCACCCTCGGGTGCCGTTTCTCTTGGATGACCCAAAAAGTGACACGTGGCGGTGACGTCGTTTCACATATTTCCTGCCACAATGTTTGTCTTCATGCGTCTATGGAAATTTCATCATGCTGTCTAAAATGAATTTGAAACGTCGCCGTGTGGCGGGCCTCGCTTGGGGCACTTGTCTTGCCACAATTTTGCTTGCTTCAGGTGTACTGAGCACCTCTTTGGCCAATGCACAGACTGGCGCTTACCCCAACAAGCCCATCAGGTTGGTTGTGCCATTCCCTGCCGGTGGTGCAACCGATATTTTTGCCCGCACCTTGTCGCAAAAGTTGGCCGAAAAATTAGGCACCACGGTGGTGGTCGAGAACAAGCCAGGCGCAGGCGGTACCTTGGGCTCAGACATCGTGGCCAAGTCCGCACCCGATGGTTACACCATCTTGTTGGCAACCTCCAGCACGCACTCCATTGGCCCCAATCTCAATCCCAAAATGCCCTACGATGCAGTGCGCGATTTCACGCCCATCGGTCAGGTGGGCAATGCACCCAGCATCATGCTGGTGCCCAACAGTTCACCAGCCAAAACCATTCAAGAGTGGATTGAGCTGGCCAAGAAGAATCCCGGACGTCTCAACTACGCCTCCAGTGGCAACGGCACCATTGTTCAATTGACGGCAGAGTTGTTCAAATCTCAGGCGGGTTTGTTTGTGGTCCACATTCCCTACAAAGGCACAGCGCTGGCCATGCCAGACCTCATCAGCGGCAAAGTCGATGTCTTGTTCGACTCTTTGCCCACAGGATTGCCGCACGTGAAAGAGGGGCGTTTGCGTGCCCTGGGCGTCACTTCTGCACAAAGAACCAACATGGCGCCTGGTTTGCCGGCCATTGCAGAAGTTCTGCCAGGCTATGAGTCCACCACTTGGTTTGGTTTGTTTGGTCCGCAAGGCATGCGCCCTGAGTTGGTGACGCGCGTCAATACCGCCGCCCTTCAAGCCCTGAACGAGCCTGAGGTGAAAGACAAGTTGCAGCGTTTGGGCATTGAAGCCATCGGCACCTCGCCTGCGCAGTTCACGACCATGCTGGCCACAGAATCGGCCAAGTGGAAAAAAATCATCTCCGAACGCAAAATCACTTTGGATTGAACCATGAGCTTTGATTTCAGCACCCCTTATGCTTCTGCACGTTTGCCGCTGTTTGCGCGCAACATTGTCTCCACCTCGCATCCGCTGGCCGCGCAAGCTGGCTTGCGCATGATGCTCAAAGGCGGCAATGCGGTTGACGCAGCCATTGCGGCGGCGGCGGCCATCACCATCACCGAGCCCGTCAGCTGTGGTTTGGGTTCTGATGCATTTTGTATTTTGTGGGACGGCCAAAAAATGCATGGTCTCAATGCCTCCGGCCCAGCACCGCAAGCTTGGACGCCAGAGTACTTTCACAAAAAATATGGCACCGATGCTGTCAATCCGCCCAAGCGTGGGTGGGACTCGGTCACCGTGCCTGGTGCGGTGAGTGCGTGGGTTGCATTGAGTGAACGTTTTGGTAAATTGCCCTTTGCCGATTTGATGGAGCCCGCCATTGAAATTGCCGAGAGGGGTTATTTGTTGCCCGTGGTTGTGCAGCAAAAATGGGATGCCGCCACGCCCCTTTTGCAATCCTTGCCAGGCTTTGCCGAAAGCTTCTTGCCTTGGGGGCGTGCGCCCAACGTGGGTGAGTTGTTTCAGTTTAAAGCCGCAGCGCGCGGCCTGCGTGCCATTGCTGAAACCAAAGGCCGTGCTTTTTACGAAGGTGAAATTGCCGAGGCCTTGGTCAAGTTTTCCAATCAGCATGGCGGCGCTTTGACAATGCAAGATTTGGCGCAGTACCGTCCAGAATGGGTTGAGCCCATTGCGCAAAATTACCGCGGTTACACCCTCAACGAAATTCCACCCAATGGCCAAGGCATCGCCGCCCTGATCGCTTTGGGCATTTTGGAAAACTTTGATTTGGCCAGCATGAAGGTCGATGGCATTGAATCGCAGCACTTGCAAATTGAGGCCATGAAGTTGGCGTTTGCCGATGTGTACCGATACGTGGCCGATCCGCGCAACATGGAAGTCACACCTGCGCAAATGCTTGACCCGGCCTACTTGAAGAGCCGCGCCAAGCTCATTGACATGAAGCAAGCACAAGACTTCAAAGCGGGCAATCCCGTGAAGGGCGGCACCATTTACCTCACGGCTGCGGATGAAAATGGCATGATGGTCAGCTTCATTCAAAGCAATTACATGGGCTTTGGTTCGGGTGTGGTCGAGCCTACCTACGGCATCAGCTTGCACAACCGTGGTTTTGATTTCAGTACCGACCCTCAAGGTCTCAACCCTGCCAATTTGGTGGCCCCAGGCAAGCGGCCATTCCACACCATCATTCCAGCGTTTCTCTCGAAAGACGGCCAGCCCGTCATGAGCTATGGCGTGATGGGCGGCAACATGCAGCCCCAAGGCCACATGCAAACCTTGGTGCGCATGCTGGACTACGGACAAAATCCGCAAGCAGCTTGTGATGCACCGCGCTGGCGCAGCAATAAGGGCATGTCCATCAATGTTGAGGCCTCAATGAACCAGACCACCGTGCAAGGCTTGAGCGATTTGGGGCACGAACTGGCGGTGATCAACGATACCTACATGGACTTCGGTGCGGGCCAATTCATCTGGCGCATGGGCGATCCTAAAGTGCACGGTTACGTTGCAGCCTCCGATCCCCGTCGAGACGGGCAGGCGGTTGGCTTTTGACAAGCAGCGTTAAATCCAAATTCACATCAGGCTTGCTGCTGGCGGCAGCAGGCTCGATCGCCTTCAGTGGCAAGGCCATCATTGTGAAGCTGGCCTATCGGCATGGCGTCGACGCCATCACACTGGTCATGTTTCGCATGCTGTTTGCAGTGCCATTCTTCATCGCCATGGCCTGGTGGGCAGGACGCGGTAAAGCACCGCTCACGCGAAGCGATTGGTTGGGTGTGTTGGGCTTGGGTTTTTCGGGCTACTACTTGTCCAGCTTCTTAGACTTTTTAGGTCTGCAATACATCAGCGCTTCTTTTGAACGGCTGATCTTGTACCTCAACCCCACCTTGGTATTGGTACTGGGCTGGGTGTTGTACAAACGCAAAATTTCTTACCGTCAAGGCGTGGCCATGGCGGTGAGTTACAGCGGCGTGTTGTTGGTGTTTGGGCATGAGGTGTCTTTGGTCGGCGACAACGTGGCTTTGGGTACCGCTTTGGTTTTCTCGAGTGCCATCACCTATGCCATCTACCTGACTTACAGCGGCCAGTTGGTACAGCGCCTCGGCTCACTGCGTCTGGCCGGCTTGGCCACCACCGTGGCATGTGCCCTGTGTCTTTTGCAATTTGTCGTTCTAAAGCCAGCCTCCGCGTTGGAAGTAGCCCCAGAAGTGATCTTCTTGTCTATGCTCAACGCAACGGCCTGTACCGTGTTGCCCGTGTTGATGGTCATGATGGCCATCGAACGCATTGGCCCTGGCTTGACGGCGCAAATTGGCATGATTGGCCCCATGTCGACCTTGACCATGGGTGCTGTATTTTTAAATGAGCCCTTTAATGTGTGGACCCTCATGGGTACCGCACTGGTCTTGGGCGGTGTTTTTGGGGTGACACAAACTCCCAAAATTGTTGAATAATTTTGAGTCTGCGGTGTCCCAATGGGCCTGTCGGCATGTGCGTTAATTTTGGAGAAATCAAATGGACTTAGGCATCAAAGGTAAATGGGCTTTGGTAGGCGGCGCCAGCAAGGGCCTTGGCTGGGGCTGCGCACGGGCACTGGCCTTGGAGGGTGTGAATGTGGTCATGGTGGCGCGCGGCGCAGACGCACTGCAGCAAGCCGTGGCCGATTTACAAAAGGAAGCACCTGGCGTTAGCTTGATTCCTGTGGCTGCAGACATCACCACTGAAGCGGGTCGTACCGCTTTGTTTTCTGTGGCGGGTGGCCCTGGCAAAGACTTCGACATTGTGGTGACCAATGCGGGTGGCCCACCACCCGGAGATTTTCGCAATTGGGATCGCGAAGCTTGGATCAAAGCGGTTGACGCCAACATGCTCACACCCATTGAATTGATCAAAGCCACTGTCGATGGCATGGCGGCCCGCGGCTTTGGACGCATCGTCAACATCACGTCCAGTTCCGTCAAATCACCCATCGATATTTTGGGCTTGTCCAATGGTGCACGCAGTGGCTTGACGGGTTTTGTGGCGGGTGTGGCTCGCACCAAAATTGCAGCGCAAGGCGTCACGATCAACAACATCTTGCCTGGTAAGTTTGACACCGATCGCATTCGCACCACGGTAGAAGCGACGGCGCAAAAGACGGGCAAAACGGTGGCCGAAATCCGCGCGCAGCAACAAGCCTTGGTGCCCGCGGGCCGTTACGGTACGCCGCAAGAGTTTGGTGCGTTGTGCGCTTTCATTTGCAGTCAACAAGCGTCTTACATCACCGGCCAAAACTTTCTGACCGATGGCGGAGCTTACCCAGGCACTTACTGAGTGTTAGTTGGCGCGTCGTGAGGACACCACAATGCCACTCACGATGAGGCCAAATGCCACGGCGTGATAGACCTTGGGCAGATCGCCCAAGAACACGCTGGACATGACGGCCGCAAACAGCGGTGTGAGGTTAGAAAAGAAACCTGCCACCGCTGGACCTGCCGCTTGAACACCCACGCCCCAGCACCGATAGGCCAGCACCGCAGGCCCGATGGCCACAAAGGCCAATGCCGCATACAAAGGCAGGCCCCAAACAATGTGCGCATCGGTCAGAGCCCATTCTGCGCCAGTGAACATGCCAGCCCAACCTAATCCAAAAATCACTTGTGCCATGAGGAACGCGGCCCAATTGCTGCGAATCTCATCGGGTTCATTGCGTTGACTCAAAAGCCAGCTGTAAAGTGCCCAGCAGGCAGTGGCCAACAAAATATAGAGATCGCCCACCACAAACTGCACTTGTTGCAACTGTTGCCAATCACCCCGCGACAACACCACCAGCACGCCTCCGATAGAAAGCGCCGCACCCCACCACTGGGCCGGTCTGGCTGGTGTTTGGAAAAACAGAGCCCCTATTGCCAGCATGAAGACAGGTGTGCTGGCCGCAACCAAGGTCACATTCAAAGGTGTGGACGTTTGCAGTGCCAAATATTGCAATGCGTTGTAGCAACCCACCCCCAACAAACTCAGCAATGCAAAGCGCCGCCAAAAAGGCCAAAGGGCACTGCTGGGTTTGAGCAGGTGGCCGGCTAGTGGCAACAAGATGAAGAAGGCAATGACCCATCGCAAGAAATTCAAAGTGATGGGCGGCACCATATCGCTGACCAGACGGCCCACCACCGCATTGCCCGCCCAAAGCAAGGGTGGCAAGGTGAGCATCAAGGCTGTGCCTGGAGAGAGTTTTTGTGTCATGCCCGTGACTGTAACGGCAAGGGCATGTCCGTTTAGGCGGGCAGGGACATTCAATTCATGGCAAAGTAGCGGTCAACGCGAGTTCGGCTCACAGGGCCCTCGCCATCTGTTTAAATTTTCAAGGAGACACGCATGAGCTTAGCCGTCCAAATCGACCAACACGGTGGTCCAGAACAACTCAAATTGGTGGACGTGGTGGTGGGCCAACCTGGCCCTGGTGAAATTCGAATTCGCCACAAAGCCATTGGCCTGAATTTCATTGACGTGTACCAGCGCAGCGGTTTGTACACCTTGCCCATGCCTCTCAAGTTGGGCATGGAGGCTGCAGGCATTGTGGAAGCCGTGGGCGAGGGCGTCACGCACCTCAAGGTTGGCGATCGCGCAGCGTACGCCAGTCAGCCCCCTGGCAGCTACTGCGAAGAGCGTGTCATGCCGGCCAAGTGCGTTTGCAAATTGCCCGACGACATCTCTTTTGAAACAGGCGCTGCCATGATGCTGAAGGGCCTCACCGCCCAATACCTGCTCATGAAAACACGTCCCGTAGAAGGCCTGCAAGCGGGCGACCACGTGTTGTTCCATGCCGCCGCAGGTGGTGTGGGCCTCATTGCTTGCCAATGGGGCAAGGCCTTGGGTTTTCGCATGATCGGTACGGCAGGTTCCGATGCCAAATGCCAGTTGGCCATTGCCAATGGCGCCGAGCATTGCATCAATTACAGCTCGGAAGATTTCTTGGCGCGTGTGAAAGACATCACGGGTGGCAAAGGTTTGAAAGTGGTCTACGACTCTGTGGGCAAAGACACCTGGGAAAAATCTCTCGATTGCTTGCGCCCCTTTGGTTTGATGGCCACCTTTGGCAATGCCTCAGGCCCTGTCCCACCTTTTGCGCCGGGCATCTTGGGCAACAAAGGTTCTTTGTACGTCACCCGTCAAACTTTGTTCAGTCACATCACCACACGTGAAAGCACGCAAGCCATGGCGGACGATTTGTTTGCAGTGGTGCAAAGCGGCAAGGTCAAAATTCACATTGACCAAACTTTCCCCTTGGCTCAAGTGCAAGAGGCTCACAAGGCTTTGGAAGCGCGCAAGACCACCGGTTGCACCATCCTCACGCTGTAACAGTCAGGCATAGCGCAAAGGACAATGAATGTCCTTTGCGCCTCAAAAAGGGCACTTCAAGAGTGCCCTTTTTTGTGTCCTTTAATTATTTGCCGCGACGCACCCGCAGCAACTCATCCAAAATGAGCAGTGCAGCGCCCAGTGTGATGGCACTGTCGGCTACGTTGAAGGCTGGGAAGTGCCACGTGCCGTAGTAAAAATCTAAGAAGTCAATCACGTGGCTGTATAGCAATCGGTCGATCACATTGCCCACAGCACCCCCCAACAACAAAGACAAAGCCAAACAAAATACCGTTTGCCCCGTGTGCATACGCAGTAGATAAACCATGATGCCTGCTGCCACCACGCCCAGCCCCGTGAAGAACCAACGTTGCCAGCCACCTGCATCGGCCAAAAAAGAAAATGCCGCACCGGGATTGTGGACGCGCACCAAGTTGAAATAGGACGTCATGGGCAATGTCTCACCCAACTGAAACGCGCCCACCACTGCAATTTTGGTGAGCTGATCGAGCAGCAGGGTAAGGAGCGCAATGCCCAACCAGAGCCACACCCCTGCGCCTGATTTAAAAGCGTTTTTGTGTTTGGCCATGAGCGTCAAGCAAACAAACGCTTCTCACCATGGCCATGCAGGTTG
>JACCDX010346810.1_pt1 | contig 48828 bp, 53 predicted proteins | sample 7449681 | NCBI WGS metagenome assembly JACCDX01 (sample SAMN15323450, study PRJNA562643) | freshwater metagenome | isolation source: river surface water | place: USA:Blue River Watershed | collected 2017-08-18
AAATTCCTAAATTGGAGTTTATTGAGATGATGGAAGAATCGTATGAAAGGAGTATAATTGATTATTTAGCAGGTGAAATCGCAAATGATTTAATAAAGGATCCATATAGTTTAAAATTAAAAATTGCACAAAAGATAAAAGATATGGTTTATAACAAACCAGTTAAACCTGTTAAGAAAGTTGTAAAAAAAACAACGACTAGAAAACCTGTTACAAAAAAAACATTGGATCAAAAAAAAATGGAAGATGATTTGGTTAAAATTATAGAGGATAAACCAAAAAGAAGAACAAAAAAATTAACTCAAGAACATGATTAATGAACAATTTTTATCATCAGCTGTTAGTATAAGAAAAAAATATTTAAATTTAAATTCATCTTTGGGTGAGTATAGAGAGAAAATAACAGGAGTTCAAAAAGATTTAGAAAAAATATCAGAAGAGCTTTCAAAAATTACTGATTATACAGAGGAGAAAGTTAAAAAAATGATATCTTTTTTTGATTTACTTGAATTGGAAGCTGAGAAACTTTTATCAATTGTTGAACCACTTAATAACGAATTAGAAAAATTATCAAAAGATGAATTTATATTGTATGAAAATATGTGTAAAAGATATCCAAACTTAACAGAACAAGAAATAATTGATGAAGTTCATGAAAGATTAAAATTAGAAAACCTCTTATAGAGGTTTATTTTTTTTATATATATAACAAAATGTTATTTATATAAATGTCTAAAACCTCAAAATATATAAAGTTAGATGCAAATATATTATTAGAATATATTTATAATGATAGTAATTTAATATCAGAAGCTTATAAAATACTAGTTGATGGTAGAAATGATAATAAATCATATACAGCTACTGATATTAGTTTAACAAATAATGTAAGTAAAAATCATTTATTTGAAGTTGATCCTATATCAAGTTCATATGCTAAAATAGACACAACATATTACTCCTATTTACAATACAAAGATTATAATCCAGGAACTCCTATTAAACACGATACGATTAAAATACATTTACCAACTTCTTGGTCATTTGGACAGTATTTAGGGTTTTATATAAGAGTTTACTCTCTAGATGTTGCTGGTAATCAGTATAATTTATCCAATTTCTATTTTAATATGAGTGATGTAAATCAACAATATTTGATAAATTACACATCACCTCCACTTTTATTTCAAGAAAAAATGTGGTCATCTAATATATTAATTGATATTCCATCAACATCTGCAATATCATCACAATTATTAGCTCCTGATAAACTAGGATTAACTAGTAAACCAAAAGAAAATACATTAAACTGGTATTTAACAGGTGGTATGGGTTTATCAACGACATCACCCGTTTTCATTGACTTTCATTATATAACATCAATTAGATCAATAAATGGTATTAATAGTTATTCTTTAACTTCGAAGATAACAAGTTCTGTACCACAATCTCCTGATTATGAAAAATTAGGATTGAATATTCAACATTCAACAAATGGTGATTTCTTTGAAATACATGGAATATATAATAATACAATTGCTGAATTTAAAAAGTTTATAGATGATTCTTATTTTAATGGTCAAAAATATTTTGTTCAATATGATATAGTACTATATGAACAAAACATAAGAGGTAAGACAACAACAATTACTACATATGATGATTTTAATGAACCAATTGAATATAGACCAATTATAAAATATTCATCAACAACCGCTTTAATTGATGTTGAGATGAAGTTAATTGACCAAGTCTCTCAATCGAGTATAACTAGAAAAGCCTCTTATGGATTATTACAAGATCAAGTTTCAAAATATAGTTTGAATTTGACAAAAATAAATTTAGATTCAGCTCTAAAACCCAAGATTTATAATATTAAAAATAATATTGATAACTCATTAATCGGTAAAACAAATTCAATGGGTAAATCAACTTTACCATCTGGTAGAATTTATAATGGAATAAGTGGATTTGGTTTCAAAAAAGGTATTGCTTTTTCTAAAGGTATACCATCAGATTGGTTAGATTTTTTTAATAGAAACAATGGTGGTGGAAATGGAGGTAATGGTAATGGAGGTAATGGTAATGGTAATGGTGGAAATATACAAACAATTAAAGTTCCATATCCGGTATTTATCGAAAAATCAAATATAGTTGCTAAATCAGAAAATTCTTTAATGAATAATGAAATATTTTATGGTTATGGTAAATTAGTTATAGTATTATATCCATTTGATAATATCCTTTACTTTAGTATTGCAAATGGTTCTAATTTAGAACCAGATTATTTAAATCTATCATCATTTAATGAAATTAAATTAGTTTTTAAAAATGATAAAGATTATTTTGAATTTCCGTTAATGACTAACTCACAAGAATTAGATCTTAAAACGGGTAGAGTTGTATTTAATATACCAGAAAGTAAATATTTATCTTTAAAATCAATTTATGAATCAGGAGTTAATTTATTTTATATAATTAGTACAAACGGAACAACTAACAATTTAATTTATACTGGAATATTCTTAATATACACAAATATGGATAATATATCTTCTATTAATGATGAAGCTTTAAATTCTTCTATTAATATGGATCCAAGTTTACCAAAAGAAACGGCAATTGTTACAAAAAAACAAGTGAAAAAATAAAAAATTACTTATAGTAAATAAAAATAAATCAAATAAAAATTGAGAATTAGTTCACAGTCCAGTCAATTTATTTACAATTTACCTTCAGATTTTGTTACTCCGGAGGTGGTAAATTCATACCAACCCATTCTTGAAAAGAATTGGATTCAATATGAAAATATAGTGGATTATATCAATTCTACTATTAAGTCTGTTAGTTTTCCAGGTATTGGTTTTGATATGCCTAAACAGGTATTACCAAGAGGTAAACAGAGAAATTTCAAACCAGCTGTAAATGTACAAGATATAGTTACATCACATGATATAACAGTTACATTTAGATCAGTTGATTCAGACTTAAATTATTGGTTATTATTTGATTTGATAACAAAACATTATTTAGATTTAGAGAATTCATTTGTAAATCCGTTTACATTAACATGTTTGGATATACACAGAGATGCAATATATGTAATAAGATTCTATGAAATAATAATAAAATCTTTAAGTGAAGTTAATTTTAATTATTCTCAACAAAAAGTAACATCTAAAGAATTCACAATGTCTTTTCATTTTAACTTTTATGATATTGACTTCTTACAAAATAATAGAAAAATACTAGAGGATGATGGTGTTAGACAACCAACTATTATAGATAATTTTAATATTAAAGACAATTTCTTAGTTGCAAATTGGAGAAAAAAAAGAGGTTAAGTTTACTAAAAAAAATTAATAAAATTTAATTTATTAGTATATTTTTATTTTTTTCAAATTCAATCATTTGCTTTATGATTTCCTCTATTGTTATAGTTATATCCCAATCAGGATAGTCATTTTTAAATTTAGATAAATCAGAAATATACCAAATATGATCACCTATTCTATTTTTATCAGAAACTGTGTAATTTTTCCAATTACTACTAGATATTTTATTAATTAAATCTATAGCTTCTAATATAGAAATTGAATTATTTCTACCACCACCGGCATTATAAACTTCACCTTTTTTTGGATTTTTATGAAAATGCCAAAACATATTAACTAAGTCCCAAGAATGTATATTGTCTCTTACTTGTTTACCTTTATATCCAAATACTGTATATGGTTTGTTATTGATAATGCATTTAACTAAATATGAAAGAAACCCATGTAATTCAGATCCAGCGTGATTTGGTCCAGTTAAGCAACCACCTCTAAATACACCAACATTCATATTAAAATATTTACCATATTCTTGACACATTATATCAGCTGCTACTTTAGAAGAACCAAAAACAGAATGTTTTGTATTGTCAATAGACATAGATTCATCAATAGATGTTAAATTTCCAGTTAGTATATTTAAACCTTCATATCGAGTATCAAACTCTTTTATTAATAAGTTATAATTATCAACTTTACCCGTTTCATAATGATAATTTGGTCTATCACCATATACTTTATTAGTTGATGTAAATATAAAAGTTGCATTTGGACAATTTAACCTTGTTAATTCTAATAAGTTAAGAGTACCGGTCGCGTTAATAGAAAAGTCTGTAAGTGGTTCTTTTGCCGCCCAATCGTGTGATGGTTGAGCTGCTGTGTGAATTATCATTTCAATTTCTGATGAATAATTTAAAAAGATGGTTTTTAAATTATCATAATCTCTAATATCTATATTATGATGTTCATAACTACTAATATTAGATTTTATAGAATCTAAAGATTTTTTTGTTGATGAATCATCACCAAAAAAATAAGAACGCATATCATTATCTATTCCAACAATTTTATATCCTTTTTTGCTAAAAAAATCACAAGCTTGTGAACCTATTAATCCAGCAGATCCTGTTATTAACACAATTTTCATTTATAATTATAAATTATTTTTTATCCATTCATTTAAATCAATCTTTGGTTTAAATTTAATAATATTTTCAGATAAATAAGTATCAGCTAATGTATTTTCTACTTCACCATCTCTAGCAGGTACATATTTTATTTTATTGGATATTTGTTTAGCTATATCATTTATTGATATATTTTTTCCACTTCCTATATTGATTGTTTTAGAATTTAGTTTACCGTTATATTTCATTGCTAAAATATTAGCATCAGCCACATCAATAACATGTATAAAATCTCTCTTTTTACTACCATTACCAGTTATAGTTAACTCTAAATCATTTCTATATTGATTTAGAAAAATACCAACAACTGGAGCATATTGACCTTTTATTGGAGATCTTTCGCCAAATACATTAAAATATCTAAATATTACACTATCAACCGAATAGTTTTCAGAATAGTGTCTAAATAATTCTTCTCCTAAAAATTTAGAATGTGAGTATGGATTAAGACAACTTACAATATCATCTTCGGATGTAGGTAGTTTACTACTCATACCATAGATTGATGATGTGGATGAATACATTATTCTTTTAATATTATATTTTTTAGATAATTCTAAAATATTTAAAGTACCCATTACATTTACACTATATGCTCTTGATGGATTTTTAATTGATGGTTGAATTCTAGATTCAGCTGCTAAATGAAATACATAATCGACATTTTCAAATAAAGTGTCAATTTCTTCTTTATTTCGTATATCTAATTTATGGTATTCGGCTTTAGGATTGTAATGAAAAACTTCATTTTCAGTAGCGGATTCATCATCAATGACAATAACATAATTATCATCTACTAATTTATCTACTATATGACTCCCTATAAATCCACATCCACCGGTTACTATTACTTTATTCATATTAATTTTTATTATTTTTAATTATACTATTTTTTAATTTAGTTGTTGACCATCCATGATCTCGATTCACAAAAATAACATCAATGGGTAGATGATTAAAATTATAGTTTGTAAATTTATAATCATCTCCTAAGAATCTGACGTGTATGTTATAATTTGTTAAGATATTTAAAAGATCTTGTTCCGTTTTATAAACTATTACTTCGTCAATATATCTTATTGATAGAAGTGTGTTTTTTCGTTCTTCAATTGATAAAATTGGTTTAATTTTATCAGGTCTTTCTATTGTTGGATCATCATGTAATCCGATTATAACATAATCACAACTTTCTTTCATATGTTTAAAAGTTGATATATAACCTGGGTGAATCAAATCAAATGAACCGGCTATAAATCCTCTCTTGGGTAAAATATTTTTTTTGAAATCATTTATTAACATATTTTTATCATCGATAAAAAGATCAAATGATGGTTTGGCGAGCGTTATTCTATGATATTTTATGCCCCAACTATCTAATTGGAATTTTGTCAATTCATAATATTTATTATAAACTAAGTGATGGTCTCCATTACAAGTTGTCATTCCCCTCGCGGTAAATATTATTATTTCATTACCCTCATTGTATAAGTGGTTTACTCTCTTTATCATATCATGATCTGGAACAGATGATTTATAATCATTTCCATTTGTATGACAAAGTGTATTATCTAGATCAAAGCAATATTTCATTATCAATAAATATAAAATTATTATCGTTTAGTTTATTTTCTTCAGTAAATGGATTCCAATTTTTAGGAGTTGAGTGAAATAAATAACCTTTTGATTTCATAAAATCAAAATGTTGATCAAATATTTCTTTTATATACCACTTACCTATTTCTAATAGAATAACTCTAGGTCTAAAAATATTAAAATCTAATCCTTTTAATGCTTCTATTTCATAATTTTCAACATCAAGAGATAAAAAGTCTGGATTTTTAGGGCTATTAGATAAAGTTAAAACTTCAGTTAGTGTTATTGCGGGTACATCACATATCCAATCTGGGAAGTCGGTTAGATGATCTTCGGTGCATCCAGACATTAGACCATTTTCTCTTGAGTTTGATGTATTGTTAAATATACCCTTTATTGTCTTTTGTTTATAGTCATAACTAACTAAAGCACCGTGAAAACATTTTGAATTTTTTCTATTTTTTAATAATTCATTATAATTTTCTAAATTAGGTTCCACACAACAACCAATCCAACCATTGTGTAATTCTAATAGTGCGGTATTACTTAATAAAAGTCCGTTATTTGCACCTGCTTCTATAAAAAATTTATTTTTTATTCCATGTCTTGTTAAAAAATTTAACATAAAATCGTCTAAGTTATCTTGTCCGTACATTTTAAAAATTCCCTAATATTTTTGATCCGGAGTGGTCTACATCAAAGTGTAATCTTTGATATCCCTTTAACTTCATAAATGATTCTAATTCAATGTGGTTTCTATCTGTAAATAGTAAAAGAAATCCACCACCACCAGCACCTACTATTTTTCCTCCAAGAACTCCTAATTCTTTCTTAACTATATCATATATCTCATCAACTTCTGATATAGATATCTTATTGGATAATTCTTTTTTTAATTTCCAATATTCATCTAAAAGTAATCCATACTCTCTGAAATTTCCTGATTCTAATATATCCAAAGTTTTATGACCATATTCTTTAACTTTTTTTAGTATTTCTTCTGAATTACCTTTAAGTTCTTTCTGGTCTTTAAGAATATCAGATGCATCTCTCTTCACATTTGTATAGTATAAGTGTATATGTGATAAGAAAACTTTTAAATCACTTTCGGAAATATTAACATCTTTAACATCAACATTACCATCTTTCTTAATATCTAATATTTTCAAACCACCAAATGCAGCAATATATTGATCTTGTTTACCTACCGGTTCTTTTAACCGGTCTATTTCAACATGACAGGCTTCTTCAGCAAGAACTTTTGGTTCTCTGTTCATTCTTTTATATTCTCTTACAATATTTGATAATCCTACTAAAAATGATCCTGAACTACCAAGTCCTGTATTTGAAGGTAAATCAGCACATGTATTTATTTCACATGAATTTTTAATATTGTGTAATTGAAGTAAATCTTTTGCTCGATGATTTTTTAATTCAGAAGAATCATTGACAATTTCAATTTCAGAATATCTTAATTTAAGATTTTTTTCAAATAAATCTGGTTTATATGTTATATAAATATATTTATTTATAGCAAGTGATATAACATATCCACCGTTTTTAGAATAGAAGGATGGTAGATCAGTTCCTCCCCCCCCTATAGTTATTCGTAATGGTGTTCTAGATATTATCATAATGTATATCCAGCATTTTTTGCGTCATTAAAAAACATACAAACCGTTTCAAGTGAATACTCCACTAAGTCTTTGCCACCTAGAGATAATTTATCAATTAAATCAGGAGTAACCGTGATTATATCACATCCAATTCTATTTGCTTCATATATACTATATACTTCCCTAGTTGATGCCCATAATATTTCATGTTTTTGACTTTTTTTATTTTCAATTGCGTATTGAACTAAAGGAACAGGATTAATACCAGTATCTGCTATTCTACCAGCAAATATAGATATAACAGAATCAACATTAGGATTTAAAGACTCGTTAAGATTATCAATTTGATCTTTTGTGAATACAGCGGTTACATTTAATTTTATACCCATATCACTCATTTCCTTGCATAATTTATATGTAGGTTCTCCTTTTGTATTGGTTACGGGAACTTTAACATAGATGTTATCTGATATAGAACTTATTTTTAATATTTGTTCTTTCATTTTTTCATAATCATCCGCGAATATTTCGAAAGAAATTGGTAAATCAGTTACTTTACTTGTTACATCATTAACAAATTCAACATAGTCTACCACACCAGCTTTTTTCATAAGAGATGGATTTGTAGTAAATCCAGATACAATCTTATTATTTTTATATATATCTAAAATCTGATCAATTTTAGATCCATCTGCATAAATTTTAACATTCATTTTCATATTTTTGTATTAATTTTAATTATTATATTTTTATTTAAAAATTTGTTTTAATCTATTATCTCAATATTGGGTAGACAGAGAATGAATTTATTTTTATATCCATATTCTCTTAAAGATTCAATTATGAAGTCTTTGAAATTGTGAGCTAATATTAATATATAATCCGGCATATCTTCGATTATTTTATCTCGACTATATATTTTCAATCCAGTGCCTGGCATATATTTACCCTGTTTGATTTTAGTATCATCTATAATATATGATAGATTTCTATAATCTAATCCTAGATAATTTAAAAAAACACATCCTTTTGCAGCTGCTCCGAAAACAGCGATTTTATTTTCTTTGGATATTTCTATTATTTTTTTATAACAATTATTAGAATGTGATATAACATTACTTTCCCATTTTTTATAAAAATCTTCAGAAATTTCTTTCTCATCATTAATGTATTTTGAAACTATTGGTTCTATTTGATATTTTGAATCATAATGTGATATTAATAATCTTAAAGTCCCACCGTGTATATTCTGATACTTAATAGTAACTATTTTTAGACCAAATTTTTCTAAAATATTTTTTAATGGTGTTATATTATAATAGTATATATGTTCATGATATATCTGATCAAATTGTAAAGTTTTCATAGATTCATACCAATAGGGAAACTCTAAACACCATATACCATCACTTTTTAATATTTTTTTAATATTCTTAATAAATGACTTTATATCCAGTAGATGTTGAAAAACATTTGTACTAAAAATTAATTTAGCTAATCCGTTTATTTTATTAACGGATTCAGAATTAAAATAATTATTTATTATTTCAATCTCTTTATCATCTATATAAGAAATGACATTTGAAGGTTCTATGTTTATATATCTTGCTCTGTTTTCAATTTCATTTTTTAAACTTTTTAAGAGTGTTGCGTCATTACCACCAATATCTATTATAATATCATTATCAATAATATTTATATATTCTTTTATATAAAGAGACATTGATTTACAATGATCTATAAATGGCTTACTGGTTCCGGATATATATAAATATTTATCAAACATTAATCGAGTATCAACAACATTATTCAATCTTATTAGACCTGTTTTTTTTTCCATACTCAATGATAATTCATATCTATCACAATTAATAGAATCTTCAAATGAATCATTTAAATTATTTACTAATGGTATATTGCCCAAATTAATAAAATTATTTAAATCAAAATTAGTCATGTTTTTAAATTTTTCTGTATTTAATGTAAAATTCATATCTTTATTTTTTCTAGATGGTACAATTTTATTATTTCTTCTTTTAGCGAAGTTAAATATTGATTTTTTTTCAGTTCCTATATTTATAGTTCCTTTTATATTAGAAGTTGATGCTTTAAATATCATAGGAGCTATTATATCAACATAATCTTTACTAGTGTATAAATTATCAAATGCGGTTTCATGTGGAAATTTACTAGATCCGAATGAAGTTCTTATTATAAGATGATTATTAACCAATCTTGTAGATGATTCACCTGCTAGCTTTGTCCAAGCATAGTTATTGACTGGATTTATGTTATCATCTTCTTTAAAATCACCAACATCACCAGGATATACATAATCAGTACTTATATATACTAATCTAATATTCTTTTCTATACAGTATTTCGAAATATTAGCAGCTCCTATTATATTCAAATTTATAGCATCTATTGGATTTTCATCAACTTTTTCTGATTTTATAGCAGCACAATTAATTATAATACTTGGTTTTACTCTATCTAATAGATTTTTCAAATAGTTAAAACTATATAGATCAAATTTAGAGTTTAACGATATTACATTATCATTTTTAGATAATTCGACACCTAAAATACCAGTACCACCTATTATTACAATCATTTTTTATATAATATTTTATAGTAATAAGAGAATATATCGGTTTCACCATTAACAATAGACCATTTAAGAGGATTATATTTTTTAATATATGAATTAGTTTGTGACTTTATTTCTTCATCATCAAAAACATCAATTAATTCTTTACAATAACCTAATTCAAAAACATCCAATAAATTTGATTCATCTGTTATATTAAATGTTGAAGGTTTATATTTACATATAGCATTTCTACTAAAAAAGTAATTTGAGTTTTTAATTACACTGTTCATATAATAATCTATAACATCGGAAGGCATTTCTTGGAAAGAGTTTATATTTATAACTAAATCAGATTTTATATTTTCTATTTCTTTATTATTATTTTCATAGAATTCTATTTTAGAAAATTGAAAATCAGTTAAAACTGATTTTAAATATATTTTGCTTATTGATAATAATTCTGGTAAATCTATAATTACATATTTATCTAATGATTCTAATAATTTAATAAAAACATGAGAAGTTCTACCAAATCCTGAACCAATTTCCACTATAGTTTTTATTTCTTCGCTAATATTATTTTTTATAAACATAAATTCTTCTATTCCTAGTAAATAATCTAAATTAACATAACATCCATTTGATTTTACATTTATTGGATTGCCTAAAGATGTTTCTCCTAATTTTTTATAGTTTTCAAAAAAATCTTCTTTTTTATTATTTACTATATTAAATAGAAAAAATTTAAACCATCGAGAAGTTGGTTCATTTGCATTCCAAGCGGTCATCTTGCCATTTGCATTACCTGGTTCTCTAAATGTTTTAATAAAATTATCATCTAAACCGGAGAATAAATTATTAACATTATCCATCCATATTTTTGCCTTTTTCATTGATTGTGTTTAAAATTTTTATTTTCATTACCACTTAATATGGATTCAATTCTTTTTAAATTATGATTGTGTATCAATCCATAATCATCAATATTCCATTTAAGAGATTCAATTCCTCTACAAATTTTCTTATGACTAATATTATATTCATTGATCTTTTTATAAAGCCAATTTTCAGCAACTATAACATTGTCATCACTGTGATCTGAAAATATATTAAATATTTTTTTTGGTTTAAAAATAAAAAAATCACAAACAAATTGTTCTTTTGTTTGTGAATTATGATCAGGATGATAGTCTACGATAAAATTAATTTCGGATTCTATGTTTTCTCTTAAAAGTTCAACAATTTTATTTTCATTTGTAATGTAACAATCTGGAACCATATGTATAACAAAGTCATAATTTTTAAAAAAGTCAAAATTATTAGAAAGACCTTTTAAAAATCCATTAAAAACACCATTTGGATATGTAGGGAAAGTTTGTTTACTTCTATTTAAGTACCATTTTGTATCATATTTAATATATGGATATATATCTTCATTATTTAATGAATCATTATCACAATGAATCATAACTTCAGAGTTTTCTCTTAGAAATTTGGTGTTATTAAAGAAATAGGATGAATATTCAATTTCTTTAAGTTGTCTATGTGATGAGAAATATATCAATATTCTAATATTAATGCCATTCATATAATTTAATTCCTCTATTTAATATTTTATTTTTTAAGTCACTGACCGTGACCTCATCTTCATTTTCAACATAGTTGTGATGCCACTCAACATATAAATGATTTACTATACTTATAGTATCATCATCTAAAATCTTTCTGAGTACTTTGAATTCCGAACCCTCAATATCCATTTTTACTAAAACAAAATCATAATCAATATATTTTTTCAACAAGTTAGATATATCAACACATTCAACTTCTATTATAGAATCATGTTTTCTGAATGATTCACTATTTGGATCAGAACAAACTCCTTTTGACATAAGACATTCAACAGACGAGCCTTCAGTATTTTCAAGCATCTGTGAAAAATTTATTTTGCCATCATTTACCCATATTGCCTTTTTATTTATTTTAACATATTCCAAATCTGAAATATTATTTTCTATATTACAATTTGGATCTGGCTCAAATGTCTCAACTACCCATTCAGAAGGAGTTATTCCATAACTTGATATAAATGATCTCAATCCCTGTCCTTTATTTCCACCTAAATCTAAATATACTTTTTTCATTTTAAAATTATTTTTGTGTTAATGCATTTACAACTAGATGTAATATAATACCTTGCCATTCTTCAGCATGTGGTGTTATTCTCGATTCGTCTATAACAGGTATTAATACACAAGAGTTTGATAATTCTTTTGCTTTACCACCGTTTCTAGACACAACTGATAATATATCGGATCCAATTTCTTTTGCATATTCCATAGATCTAACTAAATTAAGTGAAACAGAGTTGCTACCACCACCAACTGAAAATACCAATATAGTATCATTTTTTGAGAGTTTAGAAACTCTAAGCCAATTTAAATAGGAAGTTTCCCATCCATCATCATTTATTCTAGCAGTTAATTCAGATGAGTTATCAGTAACTGCATATGTTTCTATATTAAGAATTTTTCTAAAATCATTAACAGCATGTGATGCATTTGCGGCACTACCACCAACACCCAGAATAAATAATCTACCATTTCTTTCTTTTAAATCTTTTATAGATTTTATAAATAATTCAATAGAATATTCGTCTATTAAATCACATATATTTTTAACCTCATTAAGGTATAACTTAATATAATTTAAGTAATTCATATATTTTTATTTTTTTTATTGTATAAGGAAACATCCTTGTGAGTAAGTAGAAGGTTGATACGCGATAACTTTATAATTAAAACCAGTTTCTATTAAAAATTCAGCAAATGCTTTAATTTCATGTTCTCTATATCCATTATAATCACATATTTCATCAAAACATATTATAGTTCCTTTTACAATTCTGTCTTTTAGAAGGGTAAGAACTGTTTTAGCAGAACTATATAAATCAGAATCTATATTCATAAATGCAACATTTTCCTTATGTTCTTCTATAAATCCAGGTAAAGAATCTTCAAAATAACCTTTAACCAATCTTACATTTTCATTCCAAGGTTTCATTTTTATAGTTGGTCTACTATCATACATACCTGGATTTTCATCATTTGACCCATCTATAGCACCGGTTGGTATTTGACCTGCTAGACTATATACTCCTTTTGGATTTTGTTCATCCCAAAATTCATGTAGTCCATCAAAACTATCAAATCCATAAACTATTTTTTCTGTTTTAGATGAAATAAAAGATATAGATCTACCTCTATAAACACCAAATTCTAGCCAAAGACCGTCCAACGATACATTTTTAATACATTCGGTTAAATACGTTTGGTGATAATCACTATGATGTTCTTTCCAAGGTGCGTTATTAAGATCTGAAATAATCTGATCAATTTTACTTTCTAAGTTGTTCATTTATATTTTATTATTTTTTTATAAAATATTATATAGATATATTTTAAATTGTTTTAATTATTTTAGCAAATCTAAAAATTTATTCTCTATTATTTTATAGTCATAGAAAGTATAATACTTATTTTTAACTTTTCTCGACATTTCATTGTAATATTCTTTATCTCTAAGTTTAATCATTTCATTCTTATACTCATTGATAGAATAAGTCATTTTACCACAATTTTCTAATTGTTCTAAATGACCCATATTCAACCCAGGATATGATATTAATGGCTTTTTATGATACATTGCTTCTATAATAGAAGCAGAGCAAACTTCACCATCTACTCTACAATGAGCATATACATCTATACCATCTAAAAAATCATGTATATCGTTAACATTAGATGTATATTCAACAAATATAACATTTTTAAGATTATGTTTATTAACATAATATTTATGTATTTCAGTACCACCAAGTATCGCAAAATATGTATTTTCTTCTTGTATTTGAGAATAAGCTTCTAAAGAAATTGTTGATGATATCGAATTATCATTCCTTTGATGAAATCCATATACAAATGAATCTTTTGGTATATTATATCTCTCTCTAAATGTTTTTGTATAGTTATCTGGAGTATATACAATTGATGGAATTATTTCAAGTTTGGATTGATCACCACCCTTTGATACCCATATATCGGATTGCCATTTACACAATAAAACTGATTTATATATATTTTTTTTATTGAAAACATTATCACCATGAACAGTGTGTATAATTTTTATATTATTCATTTGATTATATGGAAACTCAGGAACTCCATTACCACCAAATATAATGAATTCATAATCATCTTCTTTAAACTTCTTAAAGAAGTCTGTGTTTATCCATTCATATTGATTTGGATCATTTCTAGCATCAACTTTTATTTCAATCAAATTAACACCGTGTGATTTTACATATTCTATACGCCCAATATCATTATCAGGGTGTACCCAACTTGTACCAATTATAGGTGCACAATTAGTATAGTAATAGTCAACCTCATATCCATTTTTTTTGAATATTATTGAAATGGTTTGGAGGTATTTTTCAATGCCTCCATTTCCCATTCCTGCGAATTTACATATAGCTATTTTCATATTTTAAATGTTTTTATGGGACAAGTGTTACTATATCAACTTTTTCATACAACTCACTAGAGTTATTTTCTAAAAATGAAATAATTTCATTGTATGTGCTCCACTGATTCCAGAGTCTAAAATCATCAATTAATAAAACAAAATTTTTAATGTTAGAATTTTTTATTAGTTTTAAAACTTCAAATAGATCATTTGATGCATTTTTTGTATATGGTGGTTGAATATGATCATCAATCCAGAATAAAGTTTTATTATTAGAATCAATTAAACTAATATTTTCTTTAATAAATTCTATAGATTTCTTATTATAAAGAAATATGTTATTAAATTTACTTAATTTTTCTTTTGAATCATTATAGTATTCCAAAACGGGCTCAACTGTATAAATTTTATCAAATTTATCATGAACATATAATGGACAATTCCCAATATGTGTTCCAAATTCAACTAAGTTTTTGCAATTATATTTTATAGCAGTTTCTATAATAACATTATATTTATATACGGAAATATCTTCAGGATATAGATCCATCCATTCCTTTGATCCGGTTCTACTATTTTTATCAATATTTAGTTCACCTGGATATAATAATTTTCCTGATTCGTGTAGTAATTTCATATTATTTTTTTTAATTTTTCGATCAACTGATTAAATACTATTTTTGGATCTTGTTCGGGTAAAAATAAGTTTTCATTCTTAACTTGATTATATTTAAAATCATCTTTATCTACTTCAATAATATATTCAACTAAATCTTTCACATTGTTATTAAAATCAGATAAATTTATAAATGCGTTTTTATTAAAATCCTTTGATATATTTTCATCAGACCAATATATAGGAACACATCCTGCAGACTTAGCATGTATTGGTTTCTCAGTATAATAACCAGGATATATAGAGTTTTCAAAACATATATTAAACTTATAATTTGATATTGTTTCTAATTTAGAATCTTCACCATAAAACCAATTACCAAAAGGTTTACCAAAACAGTCTACTTTTTTATATTTTGATAATTCAGTAATTATTTCATATCTATATGGAGAATTTGAATTAAATACTATTGAACAGAATTTATCTTTAGGTTTATTGTAATATCTGTTGTTAGATATTTCATTATATGGTATTGTATATTGTGGATTTATATAATTAATTTTATTAAACCAATCTATTTGTAACATCCAAAGTGGTAATCTTATATTTTTACCATTTTCAGTGAAATCAAATGATAACGAAATGTCTATGTCTTCATAGTTGGGTCTTAAATTTTCACCTGTATAAAAAATTCTTTTTTTGTTTTTAAAATGAATGTTATTGTTTCCAAAACAGGAAAATATTATATAGTCTGAATTTGAAGGGTCAGTCACCTCTACTTTATCTATTAGTGATAGGGCATGTAAAAAAAAGTTATTATTCACATCAAATCCATCCCAAAAGTCTAAAAATGAAATTTTCATATTATTTATTATTTTTATATTTGAACTGTTGATTCAAATTTTGAATTTTGTTTTGCAATAGTAGGTTCAGACCAATATGTATTTAGGTTTAAATCTGGTATTATATAATTAAAGTGCCAGTCTATAGCCTCATTTATATTTGGAATATTGTTTTTTAATTTATTTAATCCAGATAAACTAATTGAGTACGCGTGACAACATCTAGAAATATTTGTTCTGTAAACATTAACACCTTCTTTTTTATTATTTATGTTTAAATCACAACAAGATCCGAAAAAAAACAAGTCCCAGTCGGTTGGTAGTTGTTTTTTATATTCATTAAACTTAGTTATGAAACCTTCATCTAAAATAACATCATCCTCAAATATAATAATAGAATCATAACTTTTAATTAAAGCATCTTTAAAGATCCAACAATGTTTTAATGCCAGTGATATCTCAGAATAATTTAAGTTTCTACCCTTAGGATTTAATCCAAATATAAAAGGATATTCCGATTTTATTTCATCAATATTCCAATTATCTTTATCATAGTTCTCAACCCAAATAGAATTTTTTATTCCATTATCCAATAGATGTTTTGATAGTAATTCCTTTCTATTGGTTAATTTAGACCAATGTGTTATATAAACTTTATCAACATTTAGTACCATTGTGTATATTTAATATTTTTTTCATTTATTTTATTAATATAAAAATTTGAATTTTTATTATCTATATTATGCCATTCTACATAAATATGATTTATATAATCAATTGTTCCATCTATAAATAATTTATCTAAAACTTCATATTCCGCACCTTCTATATCTAATTTTACAATAATATAATCTTCTTTATTGAAATTTTCTTTTATAAAAGAACTAAAATCAAAACATTTTACTTTAATAGAGTTAATCAACTTATTTTTATTTTCTATCCAGCTACCCCATTTATAGTCATCACCCATTATATTTGTAGAACCACCTACTTTAGCATTAATAAACTTATCACCGATTAAATTTGAATAATCTTCCTTTGTAATAATTCCCAAAACTTCTTGATTTATAAATTTTTCACAATATTCAAACCAAACACCCTCGTTAATAAAATTAACATTTGGATATTTACTTTTATCTATATAATCAAAAACATCTGGATTGACATCAAATGAATATACTATCCAATCTTTGTCTATTTTATTCTCATTTGAAATTTGATTCAATCCTTGACAAAGATTTGTACCACAATCTAAAAAAACTTTTTTCATTTTTTATATTTTATTTTTTTAATGGAATTTGAAAATATTTGTAGTTCCAAATTTGTCCACCAGCCCAATGTCTAATAATAACATTTTCAAATTCATTTTTATTTATATAGTACATTTCAATACTTGGATTTATAGGATCTATATTACTGAATACATAGGTAACATTATAGTTAACATTTCGTATTTCAATATTTTCGATTAATTCTTCTGGACTATATACAGTCTCAGGTCTATTATCCAAACCATATCCAAAATTAGGTAATTCAAAGAATGGTATGTCACTATGTCTTTGTATTCCAGCTATATAGTATAAGGATGATTGTTCCGCCCACATTCTCCAAAAGTCACTATTTCCATTTTTTATATAGTTATCTTCGTTTAATAACTCATTAACAAATTTAATACTCCAATCACAAATTTTTATAGAATAATATCCCATACAATGTGTATTACAAGAATCAATTGCATAGGTGAATGGTTTATCAGATGTTAATGGGAATCTTGAGTCTACTAAACACATATCAGCATCAATAACAGTAATATGATCCCCATCTTTCACAAAATTTGAATCTATAAGTTTTTTAACATTATAAAGTTTTAACCAAGTTCCACTGTTCCTAAAAGATTGTTTTTCTTTTATTTCGATATATTCATAACCTTGTTCAATTGCAAACTCTTTATTTCTCAAAGAAGTAAAAGTATCAAAAAATAGTTGTTTTTCACCATCAAAACTTGCTATACATAGTAAATATTTTTTCATTATATTTTATTAATTATTTTTTTAAAAATATTTTCCATAGTGAAATTATTTTTCCAGTATTTATATAAATTATTTTGCATTTGGTTTATTTTTTCATCACTAAAAGAAGATAGTATTTCATCTAATCTTGGTAAGTCACTTACGTGTAACAAAACAGAAAAGTCATTCCAATCAATTTCATCTTCAAATGGAACCCATTTATCATCATAGATAAAAACTGGTATAGATCCAAGTTGCATAACTTCATACAATCTAAAGGAACTTTTTCCATATCCTCTTGGACATAAAGAGAATATACTTCTAGATGTTATATTTAAAAAATTATTTAGATCATCTTGACTAACAGAAGGACTATGATTTTTAGCACTAAAATAATATTTAGGATTATTATTATAACTACTATATAACATAGCTCTTATAGGATGTGTTATTGATCCAACAAATGAACAAAATATATCTCTTTTATCCACAACTGGTTTAATTTCATCTTTTATGGGAGAACAAACTAATGGAATTGGAATACCACCACCATTACCACCTGCATTGAAACAAATGGTATCAGGGGGTAATATTTCTCGAACCGCATCATCATGTTGTGATACCGTAAAATATTTATAATTAGGATTTAGTGATTTTAAAGCTTGTTGTAGTCCTTGAGTTTTATTATCACAATAGCAGGTTGTCCAAAAAATTGGCAAATAAAACCTATCACTTATTATATTATTTTCTTTATATAATTTATAAAAAGTATCTTCTAAATATAAACCTTCATGATAAGGCGGATAAACAGGATACTCTGGATTAGGTCTCCAATTTGAAAAATATTGATCTAAAGAATTTTGAATATTAATTATTATATTGTTATTTTTAGTTCTAACAACATCCATTAATTTTATTTTGTTATTTATACCTTCAACCCAGTTTGAGTGATGTAATAATATTGGAAAATTTAAATTAAAATCTTGACCTTTCCAAGTATTATATAATATATGACCTATTGTAAAGAATTTATTAGATAAAAATTTAGAATTAACCAAATGTATATTATCATTGAGAGTTGTTTGATCTTCTAATCTATATCTTTTCAACATTTCTGAGAAAAGATTTAATGTTCTTTCATTTGCTCTACATATGAAGAAACCAGAGCAATAATAGTGAGCAGTATCATTTTGACAAGCAATATCATAATCTCCTAGTTCTTGTATTAATGTATCTTTTATTTTTCCAAAAAATTGAATATCAACATCAGAATAGACAAATAATCCTCCCATGTTTTCCAAACATGCCTTATAAAATAACTCTACTTTTCTATAACATGTTTTACCCCATCCATCGGAATAAAACTCACCAGTGGCACATTCCTGATCTACTTTGGTAGATATTATTTCAAATTCATTAGGTATTGTTTTTAAAAAATAATTCTCATATAAATTTTTATGAGAATCAGTATATATTGTATATAATTTCATAATATTTGTATTTTTAATTATTAAAAATGTTGAATAAGAATTTTTTAATATTCTCTACTTTATTATTTTCTGGAATAACATTATCATTAAACCATTTATTATTCAACATTGATAAATATTTAGAATCATCTTTATCTAATTCGATAATATAATCAATCATATCATCATCCGAATTGAAATCATGATAATTGATAAATGATTTTGTATTAAAATCTTCACCAATACAAGAACCACCTCTATATAATGGAATAGAATTAACTTTCATTGGTTCCATAATTTTTTCTGTAATATACCACTCATGGCCAGGTCTATACGCATTATTCTCAAATGCTATTGAAAACTTATAATTTGATTGAAATTCTAGTTTATCACCAACTAAATATCCAGTATTATTTAACCATCTACCACCACTATCTACTTTTTTATATTTAGATAATTTTTTAAAAAAATCATTTCTAAAATCACAATTACCATTTGAAACTAAAAAATTACAAAACTTTCTATTAACTAATGATTCATCTACTTTTTTATCAACTAATTCATAATAACCATCATATAACAAGTAATGTGGTAATCTATAATTTCTTTGATCATCTAATTTATCAAAAGAAAAAGACCAATCACAATACCCTAATGGTGGTTCTATATTTTCACCAGTGTAAAATATTTTTTCACAATTATAACTTAAATGTGAATTTCCAAAGATTGAAAAGAATAGAAAATCCGGATTGTTAGAAATTTCCACATCGAACTCATCTTTGAGTAAATTATAAAAATAGTTGTCTGTTTTATCAAATCCACCCCAAAAGTCAGAGAAATCTATTTTTATTCTTCTTTTCATACTAAAATCCTTTCTTCTACTCTCATAGACTTTCTTTTTTGCCAAGTAACATCATCTTCCGCCCATTTAGAATTATAAGCATGATCTGCTTGATCCGCATTTCTTTTACCTGCGGCATAATGTAAATGTTCAAAAATCGTCTCATCATTCATTCTATCATCATAAAGTAGATTTAAATCTTTGAGATTATTGTATAGTTCACAATCACTAAACATGTGATTGTATGCAGGATGATATATTACACCATTCATCTTTCTCAAACAACCATAAGTCATTATAGGAATAGTTATTGCAGCATGCAACATATTTGAAGAATCTGGTAGTTGGTATCCATCTCTAACCATCAAACCCACATCACCTTTACCTTCTAACTTATTTTTCAAATAAGTGTCCCAACCCTTTGGAGCCATAAAGTCATCACTCGCGAAAACAACTATATCCGAATCTTCACACTTACCCATCTTAATTCCTAAATTAGATGAAAGTTGATAAGATGGATAACAAACACCAATCTTATTGGTATTCAATGTTATTAAAAAGTTTTTACTTAAATATTCTCTAAGTTCGGCAGCATGTTCTTTCCAGTTGACTGCAACGTATGTTTGTATATTTTCAGGATTATCCGCTCTTTTAATCCATTCCGTGTGTGCCGATTTAAATTGTGCAGGTCTAAGTGTGCACCATAGTATGTGTATATTCATATTTTTTATATAAACAAAAAAGAGAAAGTTTAAACTTTCTCTTTTCTATATTCTATTCTTCTTTTTTCTTTCTAGTCTTTTTAGTTTTACTCTCTAAAGAAACAATTGTTTTATCTTCTTCTTGAGAATAATCAATTAAGAATTTATCTCCTTCATTTGGACTATTTGTAATAATAAAATCCGTGATCTCATCATCAATCCATCTTTGAATAGCTCTTTTTAATGGTCTAGCTCCAAATTTAGGATCATAACCAACTTCAATTAAGTGATCTTTACAAGAATCAGTCACTGTTATATCATAACCAATTTGTTTAGCTCTTGATACAGTTTTAAGTAATTCTAAATCAACAATTTTTAAAATATCACCTTTATCTAAATCTTTAAAATAAATGATATCATCAATTCTGTTAATAAACTCTGGTGCGAATTTATTTTTTAATTCTTTTTCCAAAATTGATTTTATTTCATCAGTTGATTGTTTTTCTTTTGTTTTAGTTGAAAATCCAACACCAGTTCCAAAATCTTTAACTTTTCTTGTACCAACATTTGAAGTCATTAAAATTATCGCATTTTTCAAACTAACTTTTCTACCATGTGAATCAGTCATATGACCCTCATCAAATGCAGATAAGAAAATATTAAATACCTCTGGATGTGCTTTTTCGACCTCATCTAATAAAATAACTGAGTAAGGTTTTCTTCTAATTGTATCTAAAATTGTAGAATCATCATATCCAACATATGCTGATGGTGCTCCAATAATTCTATTTACAGAAATCTTTTCACCATATTCAGACATATCTAATCTAATCATTGAATCCTCAGAATCAAATAAATATTTAGCAATTTGTTTAGCTAACTCAGTTTTACCAACACCGGAATTACCAATTAACATAGAAACCAAAACAGGTCTATTTGGGTCTTTCATACCAACTCTACCTCTTTGAATAGCTCTAACTACTTTCTTAACAGCTTCATCTTGTCCAATTACTTTACCAGTAATTTCAGACTCCATTTTTGCTAATCTAGTATTTTCTTTTTCACCAACTTTTTGTAAAGGAATTCCAGTCATCATAGAAACAACTTCAGCAACATTTTCTTCAGTTACAGTTTGTCTATTTTTATGTGAATCTTCTTCCCATCTTTTTCTAGCAGCTTCCAAAGAATCGTTTAATTTTCTCTCAGAATCTCTTAGCTTAGCGGCTTCTTCGTATCTCTGAGAACGGATAACTTCATGTTTTTTCTCTTTAATATCTGATAAATCTTTTTCGATATCAGTAATTTCTTTTGGAACTACAATATTTGAAATATGTACTCTTGATCCTGCTTCATCCATAGCATCAATTGCTTTGTCTGGAAGAAATCTATCAGTCATATATCTAGATGTTAAATCAACACAAGCTTTAATCGCTTCAGGTGTATAAATAACATTATGATGATTTTCATATTTGTCCTTAATATTTCCAATTATCTCTATTGTTTCTTCTGGAGTAGCTGGTTCAATTTGAACTTTTTGAAATCTTCTCTCTAAAGCACCGTCTTTTTCAATATGTTTTCTATATTCATCCAATGTAGTAGCACCGATGATTTGAATCTCTCCTCTCGCTAAAGCTGGTTTAAACATATTAGATGCATCCATTGATCCAGATGCACCACCAGCACCAATCATTGTATGAATTTCATCAATAAAAAGAATAACGTCAGGATTTTTCTCCATTTCAGCCATTAGTGCTTTAATTCTTTCTTCAAATTGACCACGATATTTAGTACCAGCAACCATAGAAGCTAAATCAAGCATAACAACTCTTTTATTAAAAAGAATTCTACTAACTTTTCTTTGAACAATTCTAAGTGCCAAACCTTCAGCTATAGAAGATTTACCAACACCAGGTTCCCCTATTAAAATTGGATTATTTTTCTTTCTTCTTGAAAGAATTTGTGAAACTCTTTCTATTTCTTTTTCACGACCAACAATAGGGTCTAATCTACCATCTTCAGCCGCTTTTGTTAAATCTCTACTATATGTATCTAATACCGGAGTTTTTGATTTAGCTTCTGTTTTTTTAGAAGAAGAAGAAGAAAATGATCTATCGTCGTCATCATCATCTTCAATTGCCATCTTGATATCTGGTAAATTTCTGAAATAATTTTCTTTTTTACTCATACTTTATTTTTATTTATGTTTATATATTATATTTATATAATGTTAATTTTGTTTAGTTAGAATTTTTTGATAAAATATTTTCTATTCTCTTATCTCTCTCATAAGCTTTGTCTTTAATAGACCATTCCTTACTCCTTAAAGTGAAGGATAAAATACCATTATAAATATCCATTGTTTTTATACTAGTGACATAACCCTTTGATTTATTATCTTCCCAATCAAATACTTTTTTATTTGAGTAATAATTCAATATTATATCAAAATAAGTGGTATTAGATTTAGTATCTATTGTAAAAAAACTAGTCGTCCATTTATTATCAATAGTAAATTGATGTTCGGATTTAATAATCTCAAAAATATTATCTTCTATTTTTAACCAAGTTGTCATGCTAATTCGAATTTAGGTAAATATTCTCTAAGAAAGGCATTTGTTTCACCTCCAATATAATCAATCCATTTCGCGTAGATTTTTTTCTCTGAAGGTATTTCGGAATTTTTTATATCTCTTTCCAATTTATTTAAATTAAATCCAATTCTGTGATCTTCTCTAATCAAATCTCCATAATTCTCAACTACCCAGTCTCCAAGATCTAAATATTTTTTTCTATTATAAACTCTCTCATCAACTAGGAAACAAATTGATGTCATTTGATCACCTAAATCTTCTTCACAGAATGTTGAACAAACTACTCCATTTTCCATAAGTGTCATATGTATCTGGTTAATTTTTCCTAATTTTTCTGGATTATTATTAGTTGTTCCACCATTTAACAAAATTACAGTTTTGTAATATTTAGCCCAATCTAAATAATTCATTGAGTGAAAGTTATTAAAACTATATTCAGTTAAAGCATGTGAGAATTGTATTCCTTTTTGTATTCCAGTTAATTGATAATTAACGAATCCATACATTCTTTGTTCTATTCTTTCCATAATGTTTATATTAAAAAAATCATTTTAGTTTAATAGAAAGACTTCTATTACTAAATTGCTTCATACCCGTAACTTCTAATAAACTTTTTTTACTTATAAACTCAGGTAAAACCAAATTGTAATCCTCAGACGGTATTTCAATCTCAGCAATTATAAGATGATAATTATCTTTGAATAAATCAACCTCCCATTTTAAATTACCATCTGGATAAATCCATCTTTCTTTTCTTATATGACGAGCGTTTAATTTGTTAGCATAACACTTAGTTTTAAACTTATCATATTCTTTTTTAGAAATCTCTTTTTCTATTTCTTCGTTTGATAGCTCATTTATTCTATTTTTTATAGTATGAATCCATTTCAAACCAGTAACATTTGAGTTATATTGTCTAACTCTTTCCCAAACCCCTTTATTATTTTTAAAATAAAATTGATCTATTTTAATAATATCAGTAGGAATTAAATCAGGCATTGCCTTTAAAAGGAACTTTCTTTCAATTTCTATCATTTCTTATATATCTTTCTACTTTTTCAAAAATTCTTGTCATTATTAATAATCCAATTGTAATTGAGATTGGTATAATTACCAAACCCATTCCAGCTAGAATACCAACACCTGATATTACCCAAATAAAAGCTGCTGTTGTTATACCAATAATTTTATCTCTATCAATCATAATTACACCACCACCTAGAAAACCAACACCTGTGACTATTGTTGAAATTATTCTAGTTGGGTCAACATGATAAATTGTACCAGCGTAAAAAGAACCAATTGTAAAAATAGCCGATCCAACACAAATAAGTATATTTGTTCTAAGACCAGCAAATTTATTCTTAGCTTCTCTTTCCCAACCAACTAAAAATCCACAAATAGTAGCAACTATTATTTTTAAAGCAATTGGAATTAATATTAATATTTCGTTATACATATTTTATTTATAAAAATAGCTTGTTTATGTTTAAACAAAAAAAAGGAGGTATTAAAATAAAAATTATAAATACCTCCTTTTTAATCACTATTAAAAACCCAATTATTATACTTTTTATAAAGTATTAAGTTTATTTTTAAAACTTTTTTATTAATATAAAATATATTTCTTATAACTTTTAAAATTTATTATTATGGCAAATAATTGCGAAAACAGAGTAGAAATCTATGGAGATGTTGAGAATTTAAAAAATCTTCATGGGAAATTAAAGGGTGTAAACTCCCTACATTTAGATACATATAGTACTCTATTTGAATCGGTTAATGAAGATTATAGTTGGGGTTCAAAATGGCAAGAACTAGATGTAGAATATTATGAAGGTGAGGATAGCATGTCTATTTATGGTGACTCAGCTTGGGGACCTGCAACTGGATTGTGGGAGAAAATTTCAAAAGACTATAACTGTACAGTTGATTTGAAATATTCTGAACCAGGATGTGATATCGCTGGAACAAAATCATGGGAAAACGGTGATTTAGTTGAAGATACTGAAATGACTTATATGGATTATCTTTATAATTATGATAATGATTATTTCTATGATGAAATTGGTTATCGTTCAGAATATACATCATTAGACGAATTAATATCAGAATTAGGTTCTGTTTATGATAGACTAAGTGATAGTGAAAAACAAAGAGTGAATGAAATTCACGAAAATAATTATCAAGAAGAAGAATAAAAAAAAGAGGTTATTTAATAACCTCTTTTTTTATTTGTATTAAAATTTTTTATTCGTTAGTTGCTGGTAATGTAATTTCAAATTCAATAGCTTCACCTAAAACATTTTCTAAACCATCAACATATTGGATGTAATAAAAATTGTCTAATTCTGAGAATTGAAAATCCACCCAATAAAGAGTTTCACCACCTGGCACTGGGAATCCAGCAAATGTAGCTGCTTCTTGTCTAGCGTTAATCGCTTCTGCTTCTGTGTTAAATTTATAACCTTTCATCTTTTTTTTATTTATTTTTTTTATTCTCTTATATAGAGATATTTTAAAAAGTTTATATTATATATTAAAAATCAATATCTATTTTTTATATATAATTAATGGAAATTTTAGCTTATATCGGATCAGTAATAATTTTTATTTCATTTTTAGTGAAAAATGTTAATTGGTTAAGAATATTAAATAATGTTGGATGTGTTATATTTTTAATTTATGCGATACATCATGGAAGAACACCACTAATTCTACTGAATAGTGGTGTTATTTTAGTTAATATTTGGCATTTAATTAGAAAATATTAGTTTCTACTTGGTGAGAATTTATCCTCTGGTTTTATTATATTTAACTTTACACAAGCATTCATAAAAGAATCTACAATTTCGTATGCCTCTTTAATATCAGTTACTTCATAATCAACAATCTCCCAATTTTTTTGGTCTGAATCTTCAATATCTTTAAGTATTAAAGTTATAACATATGTGTTATTTACGTAAGCCATTCCGATTTGAGCATAGAAATAAATTTCATGAACCGGTTTAAATGAAGATGCGTAAAAAGCAATAAATTCATCACCATCATGTTGAAAAATATGTGATTGAAATTTTTCTAATATTGGATATTGTATCAATACATTATCTACAAAGTGTCTAACATTTTTATCACCTTTATACAGAGGGAAATTTTTAAAATTTTGAGAAATCTCATCACCCATTTCACCCTTTAAATAAGGTATTTCAAATTTTGATTTCAAATCCTCATCATCAAAAAACTCAAAAAACTTTTTCATTATATTTCTTTATTTTTTTCATCTAAATAATCTAAGAGATTATTGATTAAATTATCAGCTCTTTCAAAAAATTCTGTATTCTTTATTTTATTAGCAACATAATAATTTATATTCTTATTTGTATAGAATGATTCTATTAAATTATCTGGAACAAATACACCAGAATATTTTAGTTGCATCACAAATGGTTGAGTAACATTTTTAGCATTATTTGAATACCCATCATCAAACACATCCGAATAAGATTCTGGTAATTCTTTACCTTCATAATCATCAGCACCGGCATCACCGTGTGCGTAAAAACCACAAACTTTCCCTTCTAGATGATTTCTTAGTAGGTTATCATATTTACCAGATTTGGCGAATTTACCAGTTACTTGGCTATTTTTAATATTTTCAGATCCAATTAAATTTTTAGCATCCTCAATTGTAAGTGTTTGATTTATACAAACTAATCTATCAAATAAGGTTTTAACTTGTGATGTTAATGAATGCCAGTGTATAGGAGAAAATATAAGAAATGCATCACACTCCTGTAATAATTCATAAACATTTAATTCCGAAAGAAGATCAGGTTTTTTTTCATCTCCCTTAAAATAACATGAGCATTTAAAATGACAATGATAACCGCCTGCAGTGGAAACACATCCTTTACACGGTTGTATATTTGGTTTTTTATTTAGATTAACAGAAAGGTCAATAACTTTTATATTTAAAAATGGTGACCATTTTTCTATAACATAATCAATAACTTTATGAGTTTTTGATTCCATGTTTGCACAAGTATCTGGATCTCTAGGTGACCCTTGGAATATTAATACTTTCCACTTTTTATCTCCAAGTTTTCTAATTTTCATAAAGTATATATTAAATATATTTTATGAATTTAATAAATCTTCTAATCTTCTATCTCTTAGATATGAAATAAAATCTTTTTGTTTGAAATTATCATTTCTTTTAATATTCATAAAGACTTTTGGATCTCTTTTACTTGTTAGATCAAAATAATATAAGACATCTATATTATCTTCTAAAATATTAATTTTGTTTATTTTTAAATTTTTAATAAGTAGATGTGGATGCTCCTTCTGAGCTTTTTTATAACACAACTCAATAATATGTTCCTCTATAATTTCCTTGTTCATTATTTAGTTCCGTAAATTTTATCTCTAACAATAGAGTAGATAATTTCTTCTACTTCTTTACTTAATTCAAATTCTACTCCATCAATTTCTACTCCAGTGATATCAAAACTATGATCTTCAATTACAGCTGAGTAAGAAGCTGGTGTCCAATAGTCTCCATCACAACCAGTAATATAACCACTTATATCTTGTTGAAATTTAACTTCAATGTTAATTTCATCTTCGGTATCAAAGTATAAATAACCTTCTTCTGAAATAGAAGTAGTATCTTCATCAATATAATCAGAAAAGTCTTTAGATGGAATAAATTGTCCTTCTACGTAGTTTAATTTTGTAATATCGATGTTATTTATAGTAGCCATATCTTATATTGTTTGTTTGTTTAACAAATATAAGGCATAATTTTAACTCCACCAAATGATGGAGTTTATTTTTTAAAAATATTTTTATAAATTAACTATGTCATCAAAACCTTCGTCTTTAGTTGGTGGTTCATAAGTATCCATCATTGATTTCAATATTGAGAGTGGTATAGATTTATTTTCAGTAACCGTTCTTATATTATTTCTTCTCTCATATTCATCATCAGATAAAATTGGAAATACAATAGCTTCTTTATAGAAGTTAGTAAAATGTCTAAGAGTTGATTTTCTTCTCTTAGAAGTCATATTAGTCATATCTATTATAACATCTTCGTTTGATTGTGATGCACTAACTAAACGACTATTTAATAGTTTATCAACTTCTTTATGATTAACTTCTTTAAAAGCCTTATTATAATCATTAGAACCGTGTACCTCTAAGACTATATTATCTCTGGATATAACTTTAGTATTAGGATAATTATTTTTTATCCAAGTTGACTTTCCGGACATTGGAACACCGATTAGTATAAATATTTTAGCTTTCATATTGTAAATATACAAAAAAACCCACAATATATGTGGGTTTTTTATTTTTATTAATTTATAATCTCAATTTATACTAATCTTCCTAATGAAGTTTGATAAGTTCTAACTATTGTATTAAGTTGTGCTGCTTCAGCAGTTGTTAATCCATATCCAAAAGTAGAAAAAGATTGTTTTACGTTGGTGTTTCCACCTCCGCCTCCCCACCAAGTACCAAATTGGATTCTAGGAACACCACCACTACTATAATAGTTTGTTCCTTTGTAACCACTTGACATTGTAGCCCCTGCTGGTATTGATGATGTTCCAATCAATATTCCATTTTTATACAACTTATTGTCTGTAAGTGATGTACCTATGAAATATCCTGTAGATGATGAAGTTGCTGCTAATATGTCAGTTGCTTTACCGTATGTTGTTGTTGTTGAAGATATTCCAAGTGCATTGGTTGTATTTGTAGATGGTGATGCCCAAGCAAGTGGACCATATCCACCTCCGCCACCTGTTAAAGTACCACCTGCTACATAGAATGAAGAGTGAAAATTAGTTACAGAGAAATTGTCACTCAATGCTTTAAATATTGTTCCATAAGAAGCTGCAGATCCACTATATGCTATACCAGTTGCATCATGTGTTGTACCAGAAAGGTTTATAGACCAGTTAGTTGTTGTTCCTCTACTGTAAGTTGGATATTTTAATTCCATTGAATGTGTGTATGATGTTGTTCCTGCTATTGGGTGTATTGCGATCATCTTATTCCACAATCCTGCTGATTTTAAACTTGATACCAATGTATTAACTGCATTTGCATACGTAGGTGTTAACCTACATACTAATGAGAAATAATTAGCATCAGAATCACTAAGTGCATTCCAAACAAATGGTTGATAATAATCAAACATGTTTTTATCAATAGTCATTTTGTTTTCGATATTGAAAGAAGTATCATATAATATCACTTCTGATATCTTCATATTAGATAATTGTACTTGATATTGATCAATATACCCACCTATGAATAGTGAACCAGGATTTGGAACTGTGTAACCAGCAGCATATGCTGTTGTTGAATCTGTAGTGAAGTTGCTAGCAAAGTATGTAGTACCTGAATTTATGTAGTAACTGGAGACATTCATTCCAGACTCTTTTGTCATTTGACCATTACTAACTGCTCCATTTGTCCATTGTCCTCCAAACTTACCACCAGATGTTCCACCCCAACTAGGACTTTGTATACCTCCACTTGAGTTGTAGGTATCACCACCAGGTCTGAATTTCATCCTAAAGTTGTCTAACCTTGCATTTCCTGTCCAGTTTATTGCAGATGGTAGGTTTGTTCCTATTCCAGTAACTAGATTTGTTGAACCATGATCTGTTTTAAAACCACTCGCAGTTCCACTATGAACACAATATATTGCACCAACTGTGTTAAAGTTAATATTTTTAGTTGAAAGCATACCATCATTCCACCCATCAAACTGCATAGATGGTCTTATTCCATCCATTATTGTAGCACCATTTGTGTATATTAATGGTTGAGAAACTCTAGTTTCCATTTTAAGATTTCTTCCATTCCCTGACTGATCATACCATGTAGTTACATATGCACTTTCAAAATCATATTTAGTATCATCTGATATAGAATTTCTAGATAGGTCTTTCTGGTATTTATCAACAATTCTACCAAACTTTATTGCCTGCATTTCAGTCATGTCTCTATCCCCTATTGTCGTAAACTGATGTTCTCTATCCGAATAGTTGGTTACTGATCCAGTAGTGTATTGTGCTGAAAGGTATATTGGATACACAGGCATTGATGCATAAGATCCAAGTCCTTCTATAGTAGAAGAAACACTATCTATAACGTCGTTCTTCATCACAAATGCCTTCAATGTTGGATCTGCACTTATTACCCCTCTCATAACAAAAGAGAATCCTCTACCATCCTTTGTGTCTATTGAAGAAATATATCCATATGATTGGTTTATGTTTCCTGCAAGTCTGTAATATCTTCTAGAAGAAAGAGAGAAATGTTGATAACCATCTGATCCTACTGCAATGATGTCATGATTTTGATTTGTAGAAATAGTAGATGTATAGAATCCTATGTGTCCTTGGTTTGGAATCAATACACTTGAAGGAAGTATGTCAGTTGTTCCTATTGAATTTGATCCATTTGGTTTTGCACCAGTTGAAGTATGTGTCCATCCCCCAGAGAAAGTAAGAGTGAAGTCAGGTCCCTTTAGGTTGAATCTATGTGATGCTGCATTTCCTCCTACCATTGGATACATAGCCAATGATTTTGTCCATATTCCTTCCAATTTGAGAGATCCTGCAAGTCTACTTATAGCGGTTGATTGTGTAGCATTAGTTATAAGTGCACTTGTCAAAAACATATCAATATCTGGATCTGAATGTGTTACTGTTGGAGTAGAAGATACAACTTGTCTTCCTAATGTTGTTTGGAACTTTTCTACTATTTGGTTGTATTTGTATATTTCTATTGATGTCATTGAATTACCTATCGATGCAAATGATACCTCTTTGTTTGAAAAACTTGATGCAGTTGTACCATTGTTGATTGCACCAATATAAACATCTTTGTTGATTGTAGCATCATTGGTCCAGTTATTTGCCATCTGTTGGTTCCAAAGCCAAGATCCATTTTTATATACCCAAGCATATCTTGTACTACCACTATTTGATCTTTGGTAGAAGAAGTTTCCATCTCCTGATGTAGAAGTAGTTCTATACATTCCAACACCATAACTGCGGTTATATGAGTTGTTCTCACCTATGTATGTATATCCACCATTTTTAAGTTGTAAATACCACAATACAGTTGATGAGGATTGTGCTCCTATCTCAATACCTGTGTTATCTGAGTTTGTTCTAGAATAGTATGAAAGGTGCATCTCTTCTGTGTTTATTCCATCAACTGATGCATTGTAGAAAGTATTTGCCCATCCATTTGTTCCATTTGGTTGTGCACCTGTTGAAGAGTGTGTCCATCCACCACTGAATAATATCCTTCTTGCTGAATTGGAATCTCTTGGATCTTTTAGATTGAATTTGTGAGCTTGTTCTGTTCCACCAACAAAAGGATAGAGAACTCTTATTTTGTTCCAAAGTCTGTTGTTCTTTAAATCTCTAACAAGTCTATGTACTGCGTTTGTATGTGTTGAATTAGTAAGTCCTGCTGCTGCAATAAAGGCATTTGCATCATGATCTTGATTAAATGATCCACATGTTGCATTGTATGTCTGTAAAACTTCCCAGTTTGTAAGTGCTTTATTCCATACTCTTACTTTACCAACTCTTCCTATAAATCCTCCTATAGTAAGATTAGATGGAGTGCTTATTGTAAATGATGATCCATTATCTTTTAAACTTGTTCCATTGATATATACAGAAACATTGGATGCACTTTTAACAACACCTATCTCTACCCATCTCCCAATATATTGAGCATCTAATGGTGAATTCATAGAGTTAACTGTTATTCCACCAATACTACTAGTTGCTCCTTTTGTATTAGTTATACCAATTTTTAGTGCATTTGAGTCTAATCCATCGGACCAACTAAGTAATGTAGTAGATTGTGTTGGATTTGAATTTATATAGACCCAAGTAGATACAGTGAATTCATTTGTCTGTGTTAATATAGTTTCAGAAAAACTAATAGAACTTCCATTTGAAAGCCCCAATGTTCCGCCATTTGCAGAATCATAAGAGATATTTGTCAAAGTTCCTATTGCTGATCCTACAGATGGTGATATTGTGGATCCTGATGTATATGTTGCAGCATCCATATTGAATATCAATTGGTCTGAAACAATACTTCCTGAATATGATGGAAGATTTGACCAATTTGAAAGGTCTTGTTCTGCAAGTGTTTTACCTGCATTGACAAAAGATTTAATTGTGTTGGTATCTAATATACCAGTAGAGTCAAACCCAATATTCATCTCTGAATTATCATAAGTTCTTCTTACTCTTACCGCAGAACCTGTATAGGTATTTTTAAGTTTTCTAAGTGAGTATCCTGCAATTGTTGTATATGATACCTGGTCAAATATAGTTGGTGGTACTGGTGGAGTTATTGAACCAGATCTAACACCAACTCTAATTTGACCTAGAATATTACTATAAACCATAATTTTTATTATTTTTTTTATTCAATTTTTAATTGATTTTTTAATAATTTATATATTAAAAAACAAAACCCAAAAAAATTATTTTTGGGTTTTGTTTATGGTTAGAATAATATTCTACCTAAATCTGTTTGATATGCTTGTACAATTGTATTTAATTGTTGAGCTTCAGTTGTGGTTAAACCATAACCAATTGTTGCAAATGATTGATAAATTCCGGTATAACTTGCAAATTCAAATGTGTCTGAATTGGACATTGTTGCCCCAGCCGGTATTGAAGCTGTTGCTAATAGTATACCATTTCTATAAAATTCATTGTTTGTTTTAGAATTAGCTATGTAATAACCACTAATATTAGGAGTATTTCCATATACAGTATTAGATTTTTGGAAATAAGAAGCTGTAGCTGATTTACTTAAACCAATTCTTACTGTTGCATTGGTTCCTACTGATGATATAGCATATGCATTTCCAGATGCTGTTAAACCAGCACTATAATAAGACATATGGAAGTTATTAGCTGTAAAATAGTTAGAGAATTTTAAGAATGAATAACCTTTAAGAGGTCCATATCCATTATTATATAATATACCACTATTTGTATGAACAATTCTACCTGCTTGATCCAAAGATCCGTACTCATCGGTTTGGAAAATTAATCTCTTACCTCTATTCTGTGAATAAGAATTATTAATATCTTTTAAATTCACAGAGTGTTTAAATGAGCTAGCACCAAGTATTGGATAAATAGCAACCATTTTATCCCATAAATTATATTGTTTAAGATTACTCACTAAATTATTTATAGCATTTGCTTGTGTGTTGTTCAATCTCATGAAGTTTGAGAATTTATTAGCATCTGTATCTGTGAATGAATATGATGTAAATGGAACATAATAACTAAATATATTATTTTCAATACCAAATTTATTATACATAAAGTCACTAGTATTATTATATAATAAAACTTCCTGAGTTTTACCCTTAGACATATAATAAGCACCACTTCCAACGTAACCACCTAAGAATAAAGATCCCGAAGTTGGTTGATATCCGGAAGCATAATTTGAAATTGCAACATCTTGAATAAAGTTATTACTAAATCTCTGATGTCCTCTTTCATCAACATATAATGTTGATATATTAACACCAATATCTTTTAATAAAGATCCCGCACTTGGAGGATATCCACCCCAGTCACCATACATTCCACCTCCTTCTGATCCAGATAAATATGGTGTAGATGATGAGAAATTATAATACCAGTTATCAGCAAATGGTCTAATTGGCATTCTAAAATTATTTATTCTAGCGTCGGAAGTCCATGTCAATGAGCTAAATTGATAATTAGTAACTGTTGTACTGATAAGTGTTGCATTATTGGAACCAGTTCTAATACCAGAAGCTGTTCCACTATTAACTGATATAATTGCCTTAATATTTACAAAATTAATAGATTGTGAAGTAAATAAAGCATCGTTAAATCCATCAAATTGAATAGCAGGTCTATTATTCACATCTTTAACTATAACACCATTTTGAACTATTTTTGGTTGAGAAACTTTAGTATTCATATTTAAATTCATACTTTGTGTTCCTTGATCATACCATGTTTTTATACTAACATTACCAAATGAAAAAGGACTATCAGTGATTGTTGCTGCTCTTCCTAATGTCTCTTGATATTTTTGAACTATTCTAGAATATTTAATAGCTTGTAGTTCGGTCATATCTAATAAACCTATTGTTGTGAAAGAATGTTCTCTATCAGAACATCTTTGTATACCATAACCTCCGGTAGAATCTGAACCTGCTAAAAATAAGTAAGGAGTAGATCTCCAACCCTCTTTGGAAAGAGCTACTGTATTGGATAAACCATCATTTGTATCCACATAGTCAATAGTGTCATTTTTCATAGTCCACATTTTAGTATCTTTTGAACCTGAAATATCACCTCTCATTGCAAAGTTAAATCCGGAACTTTCTTTAAAATCAACTGTTGGTGTCATTGAACAACCTATAAAACCATAAACTCTTTTAAAATACGTTGCTAAACCAACAGTACGACCACTTATGTCATTTGCCCAGATATCAACTGTTACAGAAGGATAAGTTATATTACCAATACTATCAGTTATAGTATAATATCCAAAGTGTCCACTTCTGATGTCTGGTAAGAAATCTACACCAGGTATAATATATGTATTAGCTCCAGCATTTGTTCCATTTGGTTTAGAACCAGTTGAAGTGTGTGTCCATCCACCCCAGAAATCTAAATCCCATTTACTATTTCTAATATTAAATCGGTGTTTAGTAGCAGTTCCACCAACATGTGGATAAACAGCCATTGTTTTATGCCAAATACCTTCTAGTTTCATAGCACTAACCAATCCAATAACAGCTCTGGATTGTGTTGTTCCGATTGCAATATCAGCATTTTTTAAGAATGTTTCAATATCCGAATCTGGATGTTGAATAGATGTGTTATAATTACTAACAATTGCTCTTCCTAATCTAGTTTGAAATCTTTGAACAATAGCTTCATATTTTGTTAAATCTGCGTCTGATAATGAGTCACCCATTGTTGCAAATGATAACTCTTTAGTTGAGAAATTTTGGGCAGTTCCTTGATTATTAAGAGCACCTAAATAAATATTATAATTTAATTCACCACTAGTGACATTTGTTTGAGTATAACCAAGATATGTACCATTTCTATAAACATTTGTAGAATAACCAGTACCATAAATACTCCACCACATAACTCTATTTGTAAAATAATTACCACCACCATTAGCACCGGTTGTTGTTCGGTTTGTTGTATCATAGTGATCTCCATAGTTAACACTACCACCACTATTTACTTGTAAATAATAAGAAGTTCCACTGGATCTATATCCCATTTCAATACCAGCTGATGATGCTGTGTTTCTAGTATAACAAGACATGAATAAGAAAGATTTATCCACAAATTTATCTAAAGAAGGATTATAATTTGTATTTGCCCAAGCATTTGTACCATTTGGTAAAGCTCCTGTACTTGAGTGTGTCCACCCACCACTAAAAGATAATCCATAAGCTTGAGGTAAATCTCTTGGATCTTTTAAGTTAAATTTATGTGCTTGAGCAGTTCCACCAACAAATGGATAAATAAATTTTAATTTATCCCATAGTTTAGTATATTTTAATTCTCTTGCTAAATTATGAATTGCATTTATTTGTGTTGGATTAGTTATTCCAGCATTTTGAATAAACTGTTTAGCATGATGATCTTCATAAAATAAACTACAAGTTGATGTATAGTTTAACATAACTTCATAATTAGATAAAGATCTATTATACATTTTTAATTTAGATAATCTACCATTAAAAGATTGACCAATTATCGGATTTGAAGATAAAGTAAATGTTGCACCGGTAAATGATCTTAATTCTGATCCATTTATATAAATTCTAGTTGTACCACCACTATTAGTTACTGTAAAATCAATCCATTGATTTGTATATTGCTCATCTAATAAGAATGAATAAGTACCAACATTTACACTAACATCATATTTTCTTCTATTATCGGAATATGAAACTCTACCCATTTCTCCTGAATAATTTGAATAAGTCCATGAATATATTGATTGTGTGATACCAATAGATAAGTCATTTAAACCAGAACCCCAGCTTATCAATTTAGCAGTTTGATTATTTCTATTAATATAAACCCAACTCGAAACTGTAAAATCAGTTGTTGTCGTTAGTACCTTATCATTTAATTGTATAGTTGTATTGGTTCCATTAAAACCAACAGAACCACCATTTGAAGTTTCATAACCTAAATTATTTATTGTTCCTGAAAAAGTTCCAGATACTATATTAACTACTGATGATAATAAATCCCATCCATCTAAGTCTAAAGATGAAAAAGAATTTGTATTTTGTGCATCAAAGTTAAATACCAATCCATTACTTATTGCAGTATTTGAATAAGTTAATGAATTCCAATTTGATAAGTCTTGATTTCCTAATAAAATACCAGCATCCACAAAAGATTGCAAAGCTGTTGTATCCATGACACCGTTACTTGCAAATCCTATATCAGTTTCAGCATTATCATAAGATCTTCTAACTCTTATTACATTACCAGTATAAGAATTTCTTAATTTTCTCAGAGAGTATCCGTAAGAGAATGAAATTGTTTCATCCAAAATTGTAGGAGGAACATATACATATGGTATCCTTAAACTACCATCTCTAACACCAACTTTAATTTGTCCTAAAGCATTACTATAAGCCATATTTTTTATAATTTTTTTTATTCAATTTTTAATTGATTTTTATAAACTATATATAAAAAACAAAAACCCAAAAATATTTTGGGTTTCTTTAAAATTTAAAAAAATTATATCTTTAGTGTTTAAAAATCAGTTTTTTGAAGGCTTTTGAAATGTTTTTATTTATTAGAAAAATATATAAAATATGAAAAAGTTAATTTGTTTTTTAGTTTTAATTTTTATTATCGTGAGTTTATTAATTCCTATTATTATAGTACCGAGAAAGATATCAGAATTTGAGAATTCTCATGAAAATGTTGATACTATTCTAAAAAAGAGTGATGATGTTTTTATTTACCGTTACCATTAGTAATTAAAAGTTTAACTTTATCAACACCAGTTGCTAAACAACGATGATATCCATCTATAAGTCTATAATTTTTACCATTTTTAATTGCTAACCCTCTTATTAGTTTGGTTAATACATTATAGTAATTTTTATCATCATAAAAATATCCTTTATATTTGGTAGATTCCTTTTCGATTTCTTTTTTACACTTTTTAACATTAGAATCACTACCAAAAGTTAATTGATCTAAATCGATAATTTCTAATGACCACTGACAATCCTCTAATTCAGGTAAAATTTTACCATATTCTAATTTTAAGAGATACTCAACTCTCTCGTTTAAAGGTTCAATAGAAAGTGCTTTAATTATCTCGGAATTTAATTCATTACAAATATCTAATTTGAGTGAAATTTCTTCAACTTCTTGTCCATAATATCCGTTACAAATTTCAACATCCCATGAATAAGGATTATACACTTTCCATTTTCTAAGAATACGATCTATCATATAAAGATCCATATCTTTACCATAACCATTTAAAAGTAGATCTAACTTAACATTTCTTTTTTTGGTAATACTATTACCAAAACTATTTATATCATCATAGATAATATTTGAAATCATAGGAATATCAACATTGGTTATATAAACATTTGTTATAAAACCACATCGGCATATACCTTCATCTTGGCACCCACTATTCTCACAGTCATATACAATATCGTGATTTTCATGGACACCATTATAATGAAAATTAATATCTCTTAAATTAAATGCCATCTTTTTTTCTTATCTTATAAAATCTACCATCAATATTTTTAATGACATAAACTTTATTCCCTTTTATTTTTTGCCAAATCTCTTTTATCTCACAACCCTTTAAATCATGCCAACCACTATTAACAACTTCATCTAAAGCATATGGATACCAAGAATTGATTCTATTAATTTTTTTATTTTTGGTTATAACAGGCTCATCTAGATACAAAAATTTAACATTAGGATCCAATGCCAATTTGGTTTCATAATCTTTATATAGTCGTTTAATATTAGCAACTAAGTGAGCCTTTAAAAAATTCATAGTAAATGTTTTTTTGCATTATTTAAATAACTTTCGATATTTAATTTACCAACCGGATTTGCTGAATGCACAACAAAATCAGGTAAGGATTTATTATTATCAACACACCAATCAACCAACCATTTTGCAGCCTCATAACCAGTTTTTTCTTTATAATCTTGATAATTAACATCACCAACATAGTGCTCATCAGAAAGATCATGATCGAAAGAAATAAAATCTGGTAAGCCAAATTTATTTATATAGTTACAAAACTCCCAAAAGTTTCTAACAATAACCCAATCATTAGCCCAATAAAATTGATTCATAATATCAGGAACAAACCCGATAGAATCTTTTGGAATTCTTAAATCGTCTAAATATAATTTTTTCATAACTAATCTAAATAAATACCATACTCGGTTGCGCAATAATCAATTAAAACCCCTTGTGATATATAATATTCATACAAATCTAAATTATCACAATCTTCTAATTGAGATATAATAAAATTAGCATAGAGTTGCATAATTGGTGTAGCGATTTTTATTAAAATAGTTTTCATAATTTTATGTTTTAAGTTATATGCAAATATAAGTTAAACTTTATAGTTTTCCAAATATTTCTTTTCTATAAGAGTTAAGTTTTCAATACCAACTTGATTAATTCTATCTAAAATAAAATCAATTTCTAAATTAGATGATATCCATTTATTTATTTTATTAATAAAGGACATAAATTTAATCGCATTGATATTGTTTATAAACTTGGATAAATTTTTATGAAGATCACACCCATTTAATAATTGATCTGAAATATCATTTATAGAATATTGTATATTATTATCATTTAATATTTTACAATATTTATTTATATTAATTTGGTTTATTATTAAATAAAGATTATAATGCTCATCATCATCATTAAATTCAAAATAACCAGATGGTAGTATATTTGCTATTATTTCTTTTTCATGCTCAGTTAAACCTTCATAATCGGAGTTTAATTCGTATGAGCTTTTAGAAAATATTATTTTATAAACTTTCATAATTCTTTTTAAATTTAAAATCATGTAACATCATGATATAAACTAATTTAATATTTTATTTATTTTATTATCTCTTTCCTGTCTTTGTTCATAAAGTAGTATTTCATTTTCATTTTGTCTATACCACCTTTTAAAGTCGGAAATAAAATAAATAAATTCATTTTCTCCAGAAGAATCATCCATGTAGCATGTTGATCCAAACATAAATTTCTCAAAACTATTATAAAATTCTTTAGGAATTTCAGAGTCTCTTACATCAGATGTATTGTTGTATATTTCGGTTAGTCCTCTCATTTTAATAAGTCATTTAATTTATTATCTCGAATTATTGATTTTAAAAATTCATCAGGATCTCCTTTAAATTCAACACGGTATTGAATTGAAGAATTAACTGTTATACTGATGATTGGATTGATATCTTTAAATTTTAGAATATCCATAGATTGATATTTTTCAATTAAAACACTATCAACATATTCAACATATCTAGGTAAACTATCACCTTGATTTTTAATATTTTCTCTTATTATTGAAATAATGTTATTTGTGTTTGATTTCAGATAAATCATTTTCAAATTTGTGATTTTTTACATCTCTATAAAAAATGGTTAATTCATCAATCCATCTTTTTATAACTGTTGCTTTCTCATAATTTTCTACCTCTAGTAATTCTTTCAATCTTCTTTCAAGAAAAATTATATCTCCTGGTTTTTTCATTGCATTTAATACTTTAATTATATATAATAATGGATTGTTTCCAATCCATTATTTTTAAAAAGAATCACAGTATCCCCAAGCTCCCCAATCTTGTTCGTCGTCAACTTGTGGTTTTGTGTTTTTACCAACAGGTTCACCTAAATCATCACCATTTGAGTAGTCTAATTCAGGTAAGTATTCTAATAAATCATTTCTATTACAAGATGTAGAATGATTTAATTTATAATAAACTGTTAGTTTAAAACCATCCCATTCCAAATCAATATGGTCTAAGTCTAGAGATATTAATAAATCTTTAATTAAAGTTTGTTCATAATTAATTCTCTCTTTACATAAATCAACAGATACTACTTTTTTAGAAAAACTTTCAATTTCTATTTTTGATAAGTAACTGTATTTATTATCATAGAACCAAACATTATCAGTTTTAGCTTTTGTTATACCACTTGAAGCATTCCAATTTGAATATCCACCTCTACCATATCCATATCCATAATCATCATCCCAGTAAGAACCATAACTACTATATGATTTGTATTCAGTTACAGATGGGTCACGTTTAACTGGTAATTCAGTCCAATTAACTTTTAAACAAGCTTCAGCTAATTTTTCTAAGTGTGAAATATCTTGTCTTTCAGAGAAAGTGTGTTCGCTATAATATCCAACTGAAATGTTTGTACATTCTGGATAGATTGAGATAAATTGTACAGAGTCGGTTAAAACACCAGTATCATCATTTTTATATAAAAATGTAGATTCAACATCATTTAATTGTTTAGAAAGAGCTTCTCCAAACTCTTCAGAACAACATCTTCTGGAAGTTTGGTGTGTGATGATTGAAGAAAGACCTCTTCTATCAAAAGAGACAACTTTATTAATACCTTCAATCTTTTCTTTCTTTTGAACCTCGGCAACTTTTTTAGAACCAATACAACCAACTTCTTCTCCTAAGAAAAAGTAATAAAGTCCTGGTATGTTGTTTTTAATCATATAAAGCATAATAGTTACACCAGCTTTATCGTCAGCTCCTAAAATAGAAGTACCATCTGTTTTGATTATATTTTCTTCAATAACATGTTTGACAGGAGATAAAGCAGAAGTAGCAGTATCTAAGTGTGATGTAAACATCACGTCACTCTCACCAATCTTAATAAAGAGGTTACCGAATTCATCAGTTTTTAATCCATCAACAGTGGAATGAAGAATAGGAAACAATTGTTCTTCTGTTCCGTTAGGGTAAGTTCTTGATGTTAGTTCTAAAAATTTCTCTTTAATATTCATCTTTACAATTTTTATAATACAAATATAGTTATAAAATAGTTATCCACAAAATTTATTTATAATTATTTTAAATAAGAATAATTTTTTAATATATAGATTATGGAAATTAATTATAATGAATTAGATGGTGTAGTTAAAATTAGAGAAGAGTATAATATAATCTCACCTACCGCTTCTAATGCTTCTCCAGTATTTTCTGAAAATAAACAAGAGTTTATAATTAAGATAACAAATCTACAAAATGTAATTGAATTAAAAAAATTTAATTACGATAGTTTAGGTTTAACACCTGCTAGATACTTAAAAACACATTATAGAATATCAGTAGATGATGAATATTGGACAACTTGGTTAGATTTAAATCCCGATATAAATAATTTCCCAGAAATATCATCACACTATCCTCTTTATGTTGAGATTAGATTCACTAGAATAAGTAAAGATAATAAAGGTTTTATTAAACTTTTAGAATTTAATTTAGAGGGTGAAATTCAAAGAAAAGAAGTTACTGATGGTAATTCTTTTTTGATAGGAAAAAATAGAGAAGTTATATTAAAAACCCCATACATATATAAAGTTTTTAAAATTAATGATATTGAAATAATATCAGATAATCCATCTGAGTTAAATATTAAATGGAGATATTCACAGGATAATAGTAGAACTTGGTCTAAATGGGAACCTTTTACTAGAGAAAATGCAACATCAGCTAAAATAAATCCAATAAGATTTTTCCAAGTTGAATATGCTATATCACATACTTCCAATACTAATATTTATATACAAGATATAAATCTAATTGGTGATTTTCAAAATGTCAGTAAAGATTATTTTAAATCAAATTTATTTGGTATAAGAGAATGTTGTCAATCAAATACATTAGGTGGTTATACAGATTCAAATGGTAATTTTATACCAAATGATAATCAACCAGGAGTGTCTTCTTCATCATCTGCTGGATGTTCAACTGATAAATCAAGTTCAAATTTACCACAATTATCATCATCTGATAAAGCTCAATTATATAATCCTTATCAACAAGGAACAGCAATTAATTTATTAGAAAAATTAAGTAATGATTCACAAATGATATTTGGACACAAAGTTATTTATTTTGCAACAGATCCAGATAAAAGAGGTGAGGATAAAGTTTTCAATGAATATCAATTATATAATGTTGTTTGTCAAGCTGAGATAAAAGTTTCAGTTGATCAAAATAACTTCCCAGATTCACAAATAGTTATGAATCAATTTGATTTGAATTTATTTGAAACTATGCAGATTCATATAACAAAACAACAATTTAAAGAAATGTTTGGTCCTCAAAGAAGACCTGCTAAAGAAGATTTTCTTTATTTCTGTGATATAAATAGATTATTTACAGTTGATCATGCTCAACAATTTAGAAATTTTAATAATGCGGCAGTTTATTATAAACTAATACTTAAAAAATTCAACAAAGCAGCAAATATCAATTATGGTGATAATAATATCAAACAAACAGTTGATAAGCTTACTAAAAATAGTACAATTGAAGAATTATTTGGATCTGATATTAAAGATGCTAAAAATGCTATAGCAAATAAAGATCAATTAAAAACACTTTCAAAAGATCCAATAAGATTAACTTATTATGCTAAGATAGAAAAAGAATTAGTTGAAAATTCATCAACTATTATATCTAGATCTAATTATGATTTATCTTCAGTTGCATTAGGTACTTTAGCTGTACAATATTTTAATTTAGATCCTATGAATAAAATATCAGATAATATTTCATTTAGTATTTGGTTTAATTTCTATAATTATGTAACAGATGATGTTTATAATTTATTCACAAATTATGAAAATGAATCCGAGCAAGGAATTAAAGTAAATCTAATAAATGATTCAATAAGAGTGATATTAAATAAAGATACGTATATATTTAATTTAATGGGTAATCCAACAAATGATGTTATCGCTTTAGATGAAGACGTTTGGTATTGTTATACATTTAATATAGATCAAAGACAAAGAACATTAGAACAATGGATTTATAAGAGAGATTGTGATGATGAATCTAATGCACCATCATTATCATCAACTATATTGAGAAAAGTTTACACAAATAAACAAAGTATGACACCGGTTGAGTGGGTATTCACATCTTTAACTGCTGATTCTTGTAAATTGATTGGTTCTGATATGAAAGTAACAAATATAAGATTGTTTAATGATATTATTCCAGAGGAATATCATAGTAAAATACTAAATCAGTATATAATTGGAGATGATTCTAAACATTTAATATTTGCGGATAACGCAACTACTAGATTATATTTAGGTAATTTCCCATATAATGAGTAATTTAATTCTCTTCGGAATTTTGTTGTTTTTTACGTAATTCTAATTTTTTAGATTTCCAGTTTTCTAAGTCTTTCTCCATGTATTTTCTTATTCTGTTAGAAACATTTAAAGAATTTTCCTGACAAAATATTTTATAATCATTGATAAGTTTTTCTGGTAATCTAAGAGTAATCATCTTATTTTTATTTGCCATAAGATGTATATTAGATTAAAATCTATTAGTTTAAATTAATCGATTAGTTTCTCAACATAAGTAACAATTTCACCAGGTTGGAATCCTTTTTCGATAAGGAGTGGGAGTGATGTTGGTTTACACCAAGCATAGATTAAATAACCTTTATAGTGTTGATTTACGAAGTCCCATCTAGTTTCCCATAACTTTCTATATATACCCATTCTTCTCCAATTTTCATCTACCCAAGCATCTAAAAATTTTATTGTTTTGTTATTTTCAATTGACATAAATATATGCCCAACCGCGTCATTATTTTCATTATATGCTATCCACATTTCTAAATTTTGAGCATTTGTTTTTAGATGTAACACTTTGATATTCATTAAGTATATATAAATATCTAAAAATAAAAAACCCACTTTTTGAGTGGGTTTTTGATAATTTATAATCCAAATCTGGATTTTGTCGCATTAAAGTTTTGTGTTATTTCGGTAGCAGTTAAAGCTCTGTTATGTATCATAACTTGTGATATATCAGAAAACCCATAGTCATTCCACCAAGGTGCTTTACTGGCTCCTATATTTAATGTATTAGAACCAAAACTTACATTACCTAAACCAAGGCTCAAAGTTTTTTCTAAAACACCGTTTATATAAATAGACCAGTTAGATCCTGATTTAACACAAGTAACATTGTACCAAACATTATATGAATAAATGGTGTCTGTTTTAACGTGTAAATATGTTGAACTATTCTCTCTTCCACCAAAGTTCCATTTTCTATCGGATGTCATGTATATTTCCCATCCATTATGATTAGTTGTATCAAAATATCTACTCACTATAGGACTATAACCTCCAGAACCAACTCCTTTGACTCTTGCCCAAGAAGATATTGTTATGTTAGTAAGATTAAGATTTGTTATTATACCATTAGTAACATAGTCATTAACACCATCAAAAGAAATCTGACCACCACTTGCAGTTCCGAATATTGCACCGTTATATAATGTTCCATTATTTCCATTTCCAGATATATCTGTCCAAGTTGTTCCGGTATTAGGATAAGATGATGTTCTAGACGCGTCTAAATTAAAAACCAATCCGGATGTTACAATAGATGTTGGTTCAATTTGTTTACCATTTCCTGAATTATATAATTCAGTAACTTCTGCTCCAGTTAATGTTTTTTGCCAAACATTAAACGCATCTATCTTACCATTAAGTAAATCACCACCTGCGTTATTCCAACCACTTAGATTAACAATCTGACTAGTTGAATAAGATGGGTTTATTGACGAATCTCCTGAGTAGTAATATGCATCGGTTTGTTCAGATCCATTTATGTATATTTTTGTTGTTGTCCCATACTTTCTTGTAATAACAACATGATACCAAGTACTTTGTAAAAGAGTTTGAGGTGCTCTAAAGAATGATGATGATGATGAATTTGATATTATAAAATAAAGACTATTGTTAGAATGTTTATATAAAGAAAATCCATAACTTCCAACACTTGAATTATTTGAGAAAATAAATTGTTGATTCCATTGTGAATTTGGTTGATTTAATGAGTTAAAATAAACCCAAAGAGATATAGAAAAGTCTCCATTTATACTTAAAGAGTTATTTGGCAAACTAACATAATCATTAACACCATCGAATAAGAAAGCATTTCCAACTTTACCAGTAGTAAGAGTAGTACCATTCATTAGTGTTCCATTATCTACTCCAAGTTTGTTATTTGGAGAAGCCATCAATTGAGATGTAAATGGATATTCACCACCAACACCATTATTATATAATTGAATAACCTCAGTAGATGAAAGAACTTTATTCCATGTTGCAATTGAATCCATTTTACCGTTGTAATATAAAGTTTTACTAGATCCATTTGAATCTATATAAGCACCTATCAATCCAGCATAACTCGAATTACTTATATTACCAATGCCACTAACTGCACTACCTTGTACAAGTGATGTAGTTGTTAAAACTCCATTTAAGTATATCTTTAAGCTTTTAGCTGATGAGTCCCAAGTAACAGATACGTGATTCCATGAACCAACTGTATAAGAGAATCCACTTGTAGTTGCGTTTGTTGAATAATAACCACCACTATTCATACCAAATGCTATTGCTCTTTGATTAGAGTTATATCTATTTTCTAAATTAAGATAGAATCCGGAAATAGATCCACCCCAGAAGGCTTTTGAAATCATCATTTGAAGTACGTTACCAGATGTTGGGTTAAACCACAAAGATAATGAGAATGAATTTGTTCCAAAATTAAGAGCGGTATTTCCAAGATCTATATATGAAGATCCATTGAAGTTATAAGAAGCTCCAGATTTACCTGGATTAGTATATGATAATGTTCCGTATGCTGTTCCATTTGTTGTACCAACAGAATCATTTAATAAATTTTTATAGGTAACCAAAGATGAGTATGGTGCTTCTAAACCATTTGTTAAATTATATAAAGCTGTAACTTCATCTTCTATCAATGGTTTTGACCAATAAGTCAATGCATCAACCTTATCAATGTTTGTTAAAAAGTATTGAACCGCACCTCCACCATACGCAGTTTTTCTAGCTCCAATAGAAGGAGTATGAGATGTTGTATAGGCAAAATTAGTTTGAGCTTTTGCCCAGCTACTCGCCAATAAACCATTTTTATATATCTTAACTGATGCACTATCAACTATAAATGTAAACATAGTAAATTGGTTTATAGGCATTGACACTGCATAACTATTTTGACTAGAATTCAAACCATTTGCGATCTGTATGTATATTTGAGAATTCATATATCCTATTTGCCATCCCCAAGCAACTGAAGCGCTGTTATCATATTGTAAATTTGATAAAATAATTCGAGGATTTAAATCATTACTGAAACTACCCCAGAAATTAATAGTTAGATCGGTTTGACTAACGTTTAATGAATTAGTTGGTAATTCTACATATGCATTAGAACCATTAAATATGAATGCATTTCCTACTTTACCAGTAGTATATGTTAGACCTCCTTGTGGTGTTCCATGATTAAGACCAACTCCATCTTTTGAACTAGCAACCGATATTGAATTGGTAAAAGGAGCTTCTGCTCCATTAGCAGAATTATACAAAGCAGTTATCTCATCTAATGAAAGTTCTTTATTCCAAACTGTTAATCCATCAATAACTGTATTTGTATTTCCACCAGCTCCTATTTTAGGAGTTATAGTTGAGAAATAAACAGGATCAATTGAACTAGTATTACTAACTTTTAAATATCCATTTACATACATTTTTGTGCCAACTCCAGCTTTTCTTGTTATAACTATATGTTTAACTGTTGCTGAAGTATATTGAGCTGAACCTCCTGTTGGTGGGGCAATTTGAGCACCTAATGAGTCACCAGCAGCATTATAATATAAAGATACTGCTGTATTTGTTTTATTATATATGTTGAACCCGTATGCATTTCCATTTATGTATAATCTATAACCATATGGGTTATTACCTGGTGTTTCATATCCAAAGTTATCTAAAACATAAATCCAATTTGACCATGTGCTTATTCCTGAAATATTAACCCAAACACTTATAGAAAAATCTCCAGATTGACTTAGTGAGTTATTAGGCAATGTTACATATTTATTACCAGTAGAATCAATACTAAAACCCTGTCCAATTTTACCAGTTGCATAGGTTAATGCTCCTACCGCAGTACCATTATTCGTACCAAAAGAATCATTAGTGTTTCCATTACCATTCCAAGCACCAACTAATGAATTATTTAGTGTAGTGACAGCAGCATCTGCATTCCAAGCACTAACTAGTGATGTATTCAATGTTGTTACTGTAATCTGAGTTCCAGCATTCCAGGCGTTTAATATTGATGTATCTAATGAAGATCCAGATGCCTCTCCATCCCATATACTATAAATACCAGTTAATAATGTTGAAACTGTTACAACTGGTGCTACTTGTGGGGATCTAACCCCAACTCTTGTTTGACCGCTTCCATTTATATAAGCCATATTTTAAAATTATTTTTTCTTATATATTAATCCTAAAATATTGAAAATAAAAAAACCACTCAAAATGAGTGGTTTTAAATAATAAAAAACTTATAATTTTACTTTAATTGTCTTTTTATTTTTTCACAAAATAATTCTTCCTCATTGGCTTTTGATGCTAAATATTCATC
>JACCDX011614948.1_pt1 | contig 48783 bp, 65 predicted proteins | sample 7449681 | NCBI WGS metagenome assembly JACCDX01 (sample SAMN15323450, study PRJNA562643) | freshwater metagenome | isolation source: river surface water | place: USA:Blue River Watershed | collected 2017-08-18
ACATTGCCGTAGCAGTTAAACTAAAAGATGACGGCACAGGTCTTGGAGAATATGGTCGTTGGGAATATATGACCAATGACGATTCCCACACTTGGGTTGACAATACAGACAATGCCAGTTTAGTTGACCAAGGATTAGTAGCAGTTAATGATTTGGCTATAGATATAATGCCTGGCGGATTCAACACGCAAGGAGACTTTACTAGTGTCATATATCGTAATGAAGTTATTGGTCGAACAAATCCTAAGATCACATTCTTTGACGAAAGTGAAATAAGCACAGCAGGTATTGCTCGTCACAGCGTTGAACAGGGTGGTAATATTACCACTCTAACATCAGAAATGAATGGCAAGTTTATCTACTACTATGGTCCATTTAGTGGTCAGAGTTCAACAATCTTTATTGAGCCAAACGTAGTAACTCCATTGCCCATTGGTTTTACTGTAACAATAGTTGTAGGTGAATATAGCAACGGAGTTTATGTCGGCAATAATAACGTTGCATTTGGCGCTGATGCGGCACAGATTCTAGTATCAGGAAACACCAGTCTTACTACTAATACTTGGGTAATGTCAGCGGACGGGAAGCCAGGCATATACACCATTATGAAAATAGACACTAACATTTGGATGTTAGCCGGTCCTGCTATAGACCCAGATTAAGGATATACCATGACAATTATACAAGGTTTAATAGCAAGTATTAGCACCAGTTTAGGAATACCGCAGTCTATAGGACCAATGAACTCAGCATTCACTGGTGGCGGCCCTGGCATTGTCTATTTTGATAGATCAGTATATCCCGGTGTTGAAACAGTCCCAATCGGTGCTATTATGTCTAGTGCTATATTCGCAAGTCCTGTGACTATTACAGCTTCACAAGTTTGGGTAGATCCAGCATATTGGTACGTAGGGTATGACGTTCCTCCAGGTACACCTAACACAGATCTATCACAGACTTTTACTATAACTTGGACAATATGATAGGTTAACGTATACCTTGTTCTTTTAACTTAATACAAGTATCGCACCGTCCACAAGGTGCGATATTTTTTTCTGTGTATACAGGTCGTCTACAACTCCAAAACAGGTCACGCAAAGTTTCTGGCAGCATGTCGTGTATTTCACGTTTAGTCATGTCAAGTACAGGATAAATCTTACCAACGTCTGTAAATGCTGCCAATATTTTATCAGCACGTTTACGTCTATCTTCAAGCGCCATGTTGTAATCGTTAGCTTGCATACCCATAGCAACTTTTACTATATTAGGATTCACTGAACAAATATATCCAGCAAAGAAGTTAATACTGTCTGTGTCGTACATAAACCGGCCATTGTAGGGCTGACTAGCTATCTGACTTTCACTGTAGAAAAAATTAAAACCTAATTGTTCTAATTCTTTTAGAACCATAGGAACTACAACACCCTCGGCACGATCTCTATTTTCTATATTACGATTATGTATGTGATGGATATGGACAGTATAGTCCTTATATTCATGGTCAGTTAGTAGTTTGTAGATCATGCCTAGGCTATCTAATCCGCCTGAATACATGGCTAGTATTATTTGTTGTTCCATATGTAAAATGTATAAACTTCGTTAATTGGATGTTCTGTAGGCTGTGGAGCGAGTTCTTCTGCACGGGGAAAATATACCGCATACTTAGTGGTCCAATTAGGATTTAAAAAAGCACGGGCTACAAATTTATCACAATTAGGCAGTACTACTTCTAGTAATCGTTTACAGTAGTCTTCGCCAAATGCTAGTGCGCCATCTACTATAATAGTGTCCCAATATTCGTCTAGTGTAAACCAGTCCTTATTTTTAATTTTAGGATCTTCATACTTAGGTTCCAAATCCCATGCTTCTGTAGCTAATGGCAACAGTAGTCTTGTACTGCCTAAAAGTAGTACACTGCCTGTACAATAGCTTTCAAATACAGAATAATCTGCATCGTTAGGGGCCGCTGGCCACTTTAAATTAGTCCAAAAGTCTTTATCTGCGTGTATATCCATCAGGGTATTTAACATCAAATATTGGGTAAATATATAAAACAGAGCAATTCACGCTTAATCTATAAAGTGGTAAATACTAGAAATAGGAACGAGAAATGAGCATTCAGTACGTAAATATTGGCATAAATCCTAACGATGGCACAGGCGATGACCTACGATCTGCCTTTTTAAAAGTAAATGATAACTTTCAATTACTTGCAACCATAGGCGGCGAAACTAACTACGGCGCCAATTTAGGCGGTGGTTCTGGGCAATTTTATATTGGTAAAACTAATGAAGTACTGAATTTTAGGACATTAGCAGCCGGCGCAGGAATAGCACTAACTCAAGATGGTAATGTAATTAGATTAACATCAACAGTCACTGCACAACCTAATATTACAACTGTTTCTGCTGATAACGGCGTTTACCCTATTTCAAGTCCCAATTCTACACTAACTATTCGTGGCGAGGGTTCGATATCAACGCAAATCGTTGGTAGCGAATTAACTATTAACGGTAGTTTTAGTTTATCAACTGATTTACTTCCTGAGCTTGGTGGAGATTTAAATCTATCAGGATCTAACATAACTGGTGTTGGTAATATTAACCACAACGGTTCAATTTTAACAGATAATTTAACTGTTGGGCGCAGTAGTGGTCCTGGCAATTTTCCAAGTTCAACATTATTAAATGGAACATTAACTGTAAAAGCAGGAACAATTCTTGCAGGTGTTACAGCAACAACAGTTAACGCTTCTACTTCAATTACAGCCCCAATTTTTAACGCAACTGGAAACGGTTTTGTAGGATCATTAGCAGGAAATTCTACAGGTACACACTACGGCAACGTTGCTATTAGAGGACTAGGCGTACCAGACACAGTGGTTGTCAATACTGCTACTAGCCCTGCGACCATTACAGGATCTCATGTTGGAACTTTCAGTGGTGATCTAACTGCAACATTAGTGTCTGGTGGTTTAAATTTAAACTCACAAGATATATTTGGTATAGGTACAATTAGTGTCACTTCTGCTAATAGTACATCTCCACTAGTTGCTAATTCAAATTATTACCCAGACCAACTAATATTAGAAACAGATGTTCCAACTATAACAGATTTAGGTGGCGCAACAATCTTAACAATGAGACAACAGAGTTTTGGTCTTTCTGAATCATTAAGATTGCGTTCAACAGTTAACAACTCTAGTCAAGCAATTCCTTCTGGAACAGGTATTGCATTTGAATCTGTTAACGTAATTGATCCAGATTTACCAGGGTATGATCCTTTAAACATACCAACTCTTCCTGAATATCGATTACATGGTTTCATTGGTGTTTTAAATCATTTAGAATATGATCAGTATCCAAATTTTGGACAAGATGTTTATAGTACATTTGTTGCTAGAGTTAGAAGAGAACAAGTATCACCAAGTACACCATATTTCTTAGATGTTATTAAAGCTAGAGGGAATGGCAGAGTTACAATTGGTAACGGAATTGAAATTAGAAATTCTTCAATTAAGCCTTATCAAGTTATTAATGGCGCTGGCACATTTGAAGAACCATCTAATAATGATCTAATCTTATTAACAGAAAAGCCAGACACTTACATAAATTTCTATGGAGGTTACCTAGATTCCAATGCAGGCGGATCTGCTATTGGTGGTTATAGTTTTCCTCAAGAAATTGGTGCGCCTGGTCAAGTACTACAAGTTAGAGTTCCAGACGGTATTAATCCAAACAATTTATTAGAATGGGTTACACCTAGTTTTGGAGGCGGTGGTGGTGGTGGTGGAGTTACTACGTTACTTGGTTTATTAGACACTCCTAACGCTTACTTGCCAGGCGATGGCGGCAAAATACTTGTTATTAAAAATGATTTATCTGGAATTGAATTTGTTAATTCAATTACAGCTTCAGTAACTGGTAATGTAACTGGTGATGTAACTGGTAATGCTAGTACTGCTACAGCATTACAAACAACTAGAACTATCAACGGAAAGAATTTTAATGGCACACAGAATGTAACATTAACTACTGCTGATATAGCTGAAGATACAAATTTATATTTTACTGATGCAAGAGCTAGAAGTGCAATTTCTGTAACACCTGGAACATCATTAGATTATACTAATGGTGTTTTAAACATTTATGAATCTAGTACAAATACTGCTGGAACATTGGTTAAAAGAACAGGTGCTGGAGGTATTGAAGCGGCTTCATTAAAAGTAACAACAATAGAAAAGAACACCGCTGATACAGCAGTCACATTTAATAGCAGAGTAGAAACTTCATCTGTTATCGCATCAACTAATGATATAATTACCACAGCTACATTGTCTGCTGGATTTATTAATTTAACTGGAACAGGCGATCAAACTTTATCATCTTCTGGAAAATTAATTTTAAGTCCAGGTACATCAATTGATGTTAGTGGTAAAAAGATTACAAACTTGCCATTAACTGTGCCAACAGATAATAGTGATGCAACTTCTAAGAAATATGTTGATGATCAAACAAGTGCAGTTTACAATGCAAGTTTACAAAGTTTCCCATTAACAGGAGATTCAGGTGGTAGTTTAACTGTTGTTCGAGGAGCAACTGTTACAATATCTGGCAGTACAAACATCAACACATCTACTACAGTTAACGGTGTACAGATAAGTTTGAAATCAACAATATCTGGTGTTTCTGTTACTGGTAATTTGCCTGTTTCAGGAACAATTACATCAAACGTAACAAGAGCTGGTAATATTAATATTACTAATAACGAAATACAGCAAACAGTAACAGGAAATAATATAAATCTTGTACCTGGTAGTAGTGGTGGTTCTGTTATTGTTACTGGTGGTGATTTAAAGTTAACAACAAACAGTAGACTGTTTATTACAGGTTCTAATATTGTTGAAGTAGCTGCCAACTCATTAGAAATAGAAATTCCAGTCACAACACCTGTTACATTTGTTAGAACATTGAATTGGGTAGATGATTCAGCGGCATTAGCATACGCTTTTATGAATGACGGTACCCAAGGTCAAATGAAAACTATTATAATGTTAGACAGAGGAAATTACGGAAATGCGCTAGATACTAGACCTAGATATCTTGTACTAAGAGGAAAAATAAACGGCGCATCAAGAACAGTCAATATTGCGGCTTCTGATCCAAACGGTTCAAGTACATTTACATTCTTGGATGGCTTTTGGTGGAGAACTGCCAACGTGGCATAATATATGTTAAGACCAATTTGGAATACTCAATCAGGATTGATTGCAACTATAAATGCAGGGTTGTCTGTAGAAATACCACTTGATGTAACTAATGTGGTAGCTGTTGAATTGATCTCTAAGTCTTTTCCGCTAGGACTAAAATTAACCAATAGAACAGTTAATGACGATTTAACTTGGTTCATTTCTGGCATTCCACAAGATTTAGGTATAGACAAAGAATACGACTTTGTTTTAAGAGCCAGTAATAATACTGGAACAAATAACAGTAAAATTATTCAAGATAGAACTTTTAGAATTCTCGTAACAAGTTCAACTTCTCCTGTATTATTAGATCCTGAAGGAACTTTGAATCTAGTCAATGCCAAAGAAAACTATGTGTTGAATAAAAGTACAGTGTACTATCAATTCCAAGCAACATCTCCTGCAATACCAAAAGGTCAAAGTTTAAGATTTTATATTGAAGAAGGATCTGGGCAGTTACCACCTGGATTAAAATTAAGCAAAGACGGTGTACTTTACGGAACCATTGATGACGATTTAAATCTAGATTATAAAACTGTACAAGGAACATATGATAAAGATTATTATGATGTGAATCCTTATGATTATTCTTCTGCTATAGAAACAGCAAATGCGTCCGTAACAGTAAGTCAAGGAAAAATTAACACTACAGCCTTAACCTATGGCGGAAATGGATATATTTTAGATCCTGAAGTTATTATTGGCGGTAGTATCAATCAAATTACTATTGTTAATAAAGGATCAGGTTATACTACTGCTCCAGAAGTACTTTTTAGTTTAAGTCCAACTCCTGGCGGAGTTACTGCAACAGGGTATGCCGTATTAGAAGATGACGTAATTCCAGTACCTATTTTTGACACAATTATAGATGGAGAACTTGGAGCATCAACATACGTAGATATAATTGACGGCGGTGACGCATTATCTGAACCAACTACAACTATTGAAGGCGGCATTGCCAGCCCATTCTATTATCAAACTATAGGAAAACGTGTTGGTGGCATAGTGATAACCAATCCTGGAACAGGATATACAAGCGCACCAACTATAACATTTAAAGATCAAAATACTGGATTAGGTGCTGAAGCAACTTGTAATTTAAGATCAGGATCAGGAGCAGAAATTGCTGCCAGAGTCAGTAACGGCTCAGTAGTAGCATTAGATATTATTAACACAGGAAGTGGGTATTCAACACCACCGTTAATAAGTTTTGGTCTGCCAACTGCTGGTGCTAAGATTATTTCTAGAGTTTACAAATTTGCAGTCACAGTTAGTAACGGAGAAGAAACTGATACTAAAACATATACTATCTTAGTTAAGAGCGAAGACTCATTACGTGTTGACACTACTTTTATTAGTTCCGACACTCAAGACTTTGATACAAGTAAAACGTATGTACAATCTCCAATTTGGATTAGTCCTAGTACATTGCCAACAATTAAAGGCGACAATAACTTCATTTATGATCTAGCTGTGTTTGATCCTACACCAAGTGTTGGAAAAATATATTTTAGCTTAATGGATGTAAATTTTGATGGTACAGAATCCCAACTTGGACCACCAGATGAAATTAAAAATGCTGTTACCTATCAAATAGTTGATATTGAACTTACTAGACCTGCAACAATTACACTATCGCAGTCTAGGATTTTTAAAGATGGTGATAGAATTAAATTAACAAATGTATCAGGAACTACACAACTAAACAACGGAATTTTTTATGTTAGAAACGTTGACGGATTTAAGTATCAATTATTTTCTGATAGACTTTTAATTAATCCAATTGATGCGTTGTTGTATAACCCATTTACTGGAGTTGGTCAAGCTCGATTCCAGTCAAATTATCTATCTTTAGATTTTGACGGTGGTGAGATCAGCGGATTCATTCCATATCAACCAAGTATCACAAGAACATATAACTTTACAGTAAAAGCCGTACGAGTAATTGATGACGTAGAAGTTGCTAGTGTTTTTAAACAATTTGATTTGACTGTCAAAGGAAATATTGAAGGTGAAATAACATTCACTAGCCCAGCATTGCTTGGAAGTATTAGACCAAACGAACAATCATTATTTGAAGTTGAAGCAACTTCAACAATACCATCCAGTTCTATATTTTACTCATTGGTACCAGGATATGGCAAAACGTCTAAAACAAATTATATAGAATTAGACTTTAGCGAACAAAATGGTAAAATTTATGTTGAAGGATACGGATTAAATCCAGTTATAACTTTTGATAAAGGTCAAACTTACAAAATAAATGTTTCTATTAGTAACTTTACAATGAGTTTTAGAAACAGTGATAACACTTATTATAATTTTGGCCTAAGACACAGCACAGGTGCTGTTGAAGAATCTGCTCAAGAAAAATCAAATGGTTATTTTATTTTTACACCACCATTTAGTGATAGCACATCAGTTAGAATAGTTTATACAAATATTAAGAAAAATGGTCTCATTTTAACTTTAAAGAGATACAACAGTCTAAACTTAGAATGGGAAAAACAATATATTCCCACTGTTTATGACGACTATACTGCCAGTGCTTATTACGAAAAAGAATTATTTGACAAAGTAGAAAGAGCTCCAGACACTGGCGTTTACGATTTAATTCCAAATGGCAACACAGCACTGGCCGTTTTTATCGACTGGACTAAAGTTGAAATTGATGTTAGGAAATATAATCCAAATACGTTTGTTTGGGAAAGTCAAAATTATCCAACTACAAGATCGTCAACTCCAAGTAACGGTGAGTACTGGATTGATTTAGACGAAAGTAATTTTGGACTGTTAGATTTTAGATATGTAGGATTGGCTGGAGTTTGGGTACCAGTACGACCAACAGTTACTAACAGTATTCCTTCAAATTCAGTTGGTGCAAATTATGATTTAGCAGTCGTAAGAATGAACGGTGTGTTTAAAGCTCTTAGAAAGAGTAATAATACATGGAAATATTTAGAAAGACTTCCACAAGGAATTAAAGGAGCATTTGATCCTAACGTATTCTACACCAAGTATGATGCAAAAACTCCATCAACAAACTTACAACATGATATTTGGTTTAAGTATACATCTTTGTTCAATGGCGAAGACGCAGAAATTTATTGTAACTTGAAGAGCTTAGATAGCTTGCCAACAGAGTTAACAGTTGGATTGAACGGAGATATTATTGGTAAGATAAGCCCAAATACTGGAAGTGTTTATAGAAGTTTTTATACAGAGAACAGACTATATCTTGTAAACGATGTCATAACCTTTGAGAACAATCTTTATATTTGCGTTAACCAATATAGAAGTTCAGGTAATTGGATTTCTGAATCAATTAATTGGCAACCATACTTCTTCCCTAAACGTGTTGTTACAAGTATAGACGCTAATATACAATCTGAATCAGCTAGGTTCAGTATTGCTGGTCCAGATGGAACAGATGGAACTACTTTAGATAAGTTGTTTAGATTCAGAGTAAGGGCAAGTGATACACAAAATGTTGGTTATGTAGACCAAGATTTTAATATTGAATACTTGGCTACAACTAATGTAACGTTAACCAATATCTATCTACAACCATTCTTAACAAGAAATAGTAGAGACGAGTACTTCAACTTTATTACTGATCCAATTATTTTTCCGCAGAACAGTATCTATAGATTAGAAGACAGTAACTTTGGAATACAACGAATTCCAAAGATGTTATTATTGGGCGGAATTGAAAGCACAAGTGCTGAACGTTATGCAGGCGCTGTTCAAAGAAACTATTATGACAGACCACTTTATTTTGGTGAAGTGAAATCTGCAATAGCGAAAAAAGGTACCAATGTTGAGTACGAAGTAGTTTATATAGAAATTAATGATCCTTACGAAATCAATAACGTAAGTGTTGCTGAATCAATTAAATTAGGTTTTGATTACGACTTACTAACAGCAGATTATACAAAAATTAGAATGGATACAAATAGTACTACTATTGACGATACAGGAATAGATACCGTTTATCCAAGTAGTATTACATTAATGCAAAAGGGCATTGAAAGTGTAAGTTCACAAAAGACAGAAAGTGTGCTAATAGAGCCAATATATGACGGACCATACATTGGTGATGAACCACAAGGATGGGGTCTGGTTGGAAATATTGATCCACCTACAGAGTTTGAAGACTGGGGATTGATAAACGAACGAGTCGCTATTATTGACGATTTCTTATCTGTTACAGAAGCACTGAAAAAAGATGACAACTATCGCCCTCTTTGGATGAACACTAGTCAGGACGGAACAGGTAATATCATTGGTTACGTTAAAGCAATCCCAATTTGCTACTTAAAACCAGGTGAAAGTGCCAAAGTTTTAGAACTAATTAGAAGAAGTAACTTTGACTTCAAGAAGCTCAACTTTACTATTGATCGAATCATAATTCAAAATCCTCAGGGTGGTACCGGGGATAAATATATTAAGTTTATTAACAGGGAAATCATATGACAGCCGTAAGCGCAATCGTTTTTAGTACAATCAATGAAAATTTTCCTACAGCTGGACAAGACAACGATAGTCAAGGCTTTAGAGATAATTTTGCTAGAATTAAGACAGCTTTGAGCACCGCTCAAACTGAGATCACTTATCTAAACACAAATGCCGTTGATAAAACAACAAACAACGACATGGGTAATAACACCTTAAGCAATTTGATTTTAAAGAATCACGGTGTTAGAAGTAGTGCAGATTTAAACTCTGCAGGAACAGTAAACGTGATTGCTTTTGGTGATTTCCAATATAAAAAGTATTCAGTGAACAATGCAAACAATACTTTCCAAGTTGATAACTGGCCGGTTGATTGCTATGCTGAATTTAGACTAGAAGTTATATCAGCTTCTGGAACTAAGCGAGTTCAATTCCAAAAGGGTGTTATCAATAACAGCTTAGGTAGCCCAACACAATACTTGCATCTAGGTCAAGGTTTTGGTAATACCAATTACGTTGATTGTATAAGAGAAACAAACAGCAAACTTCAAAGATACGTATTTAAAATTTCAAGTCCAGATGGCGGTGTTAATACATTCGTTGATTTGGAAGGCGTTTATCAACAACAACCTTAATAATGCACCCATTACAAGTTGATTTAAGCAAGCTCTCTGATAGCGATGTAGAAGAAAAAATTAGAGAGCTTACCAAAAAATATACCACCGTTTTACAGGTGAGTCCGTCAGCAAGCACACAACTCTTAATGCTTCTAGAAGATTACAAAAATGAACAGCAATCTCGTGAACAAAGAAAAAATGAAGCAATGAACAGAGAGTTAGGCAAAGATTTAGACGACTTAATCAATATAGGTTGACATTCCCAGTACAAAGTATTAAAATACGTAAATGCGTATAAATCAGTATGGGCAAGTTGTCAGATCAGAAAAAGAAGCAATAGAATTACTTTTTCAAAATCCAGAGTTGGCAATAGACCAGCTTGCCTTTGACTCCGCCACTATAGTTGAAAAATTTAATCAAGCCGCAGACTCTTGTGATTTAAGCATCAAAATTAAATTACCAGAAGAGCTTGATATAGATATTTCCACTTATGACAAAATTAATCAACAAGATTGGTTTATTCCTGAGCAATATCAAAAATTTAACATTGATGATTGGCTATACGAGCAGTGTCAAACTGAAGAAGAATTTTTTAGAGTAAAAGAAGAATTAGAATTGTACGAAAAATTCAATCTTCGTCAAATTTTAATAATTTCAAAATACCTAGTTGACGAATTTAGAAAAAATCAAATAGTTTGGGGAGTTGGCAGAGGTAGTAGCGTTGCTAGTTTTTGCCTTTATTTGATTGGGTTACACAAAATACACAGTCTAAAATATAATTTAGACGTCAACGAGTTCCTAAAATAAGTATAAGACAAGGAGATTACCATGGCAGAAAGAAAAATTTATAGAACAATGCAAGGCAAAGAAATTGACTTTGATAGTTTAAGACTATCTAATGAGTTGGTGCCAGCAGTTGGGAATATGAAGGTAAATGCAAGAGGTGACGAAATTCGTCCAAATGGCGAGATCGTTCGTTCAAGAGACGAAATCACTGAAGCAAAAACACAAGTAGAAATACAACAAATACAAGAAACTGATTTTTCTGAAGACTTCGGTCCAGACCCAGAAATTACTCCAGAGCAAGCACAAGAAATACTTGCTAAGAGAAAAGTAAAACCACAGGAGAAGTAAATGGCCGTAATTAAAGGCGTAATTCGTCCACTAAGGGACAAGGTCATGGTGACCGATATGAACTTTGGCGAAGGCAAAACTAAAGGCGGTATTGTACTAACCAGTGACGACGGTAAGAGCAGTGGTCTACATCCAAGATGGTGCCGTGTTTTGTTTGTAGGTAATGAACAAACAGAAATCAAAGTAGGGCAATGGTTGCTTATGATGCACGGACGTTGGACACGCGGTATGCAATATGAAACCCCAGAAGGTGAAGAAATTACAGTTCGTATGATTGACCTTGAAGGTGTACTATTAGTAAGTGATGAGAAGCCAGATGAAGGTGACGAAAGAGTTGCTATTGGTGCTATGAATTTTAACGTTCCAGGATAATTATGACAAACCCATTTGTAGATCAAGAAAAATTTATGACTGCGTGTGACCAATCTGTTAAGGATTGGAATAACGAACAATTCAATATGTATGTTGACCTTATTGACGAGGAACGTATTGAATTACAAGAAGCAATTGATGCGTGTGACTCAAAAGAAATTTTAGATGCATTAACTGACATCCTAGTTGTTACCATTGGTGCAATGCACAGCGCAGGCTTTAATTGTGAAGGTGCTTGGAATGAAGTTATGCGAACTAACTTTGCTAAAATTGACCCAGTTACTGGTAAAGTTATTAAGCGTGAGGACGGTAAGGTATTGAAACCTGTAGGGTGGATGCCCCCGGAGTTAGGACAGTATACGTCCAAATGACTCAAAGGGACTTGACAGTCCCTTTCTTTTTCTGTATAATAAGGATAAAATAGGAGAGTTATCATGAATAACAACGACTTACAAAAAGAAATAGAATTAGCTGAAGACCTTAAAGGTAAATTAGACACCATTGAAGGTAAAAAGCCACGCAAATCAAAAACTAAAGTTTCACAAGAAGTAACAAGTCCCGCAGATGCAGATAGAACTGCGGTGGTTGGCGGCATAGATCAAATGAAGCAAAAATTAGAAAGTTTAGAACAACCTTCTAAGATTGACAAAATTCCAGATCCAGTAAAACACAAGTACATTAGCTTTGTTAAGAGTGCGTTTAGAATTGGTGCAGGTATTGCACTACTACGTGGTGAATTAATTACTGCTGGTGCGTTGCTAATTATTGCAGAGCTTCTTGGAATTTATGAAGAAATGGTCTAAATCAGAGGCTGAGGCATTTATACGCAAAATAATGGGTCCTCCAACTAAGACATTAGAAGGTAAGGAAAAAGAACAAATTCTATTATTGTTAGCAATGATAGACCCATTTAAAGAAACAAACAATCAACACAGCTGGACTGAATACTATATGATAGGCGAAACAGAATATCATGTAACTAACTTTCCAGATGATGAAGTGATTGTAGAAGAGCTGTTAGAGGAAAATCAATGAGTGGAAAGTGGCATGGTGGTAAAGGATCAAGACCAAGACCGTATAGTGTAGACCAAAAAACATTTGGTGACAATTTTGATAATATTTTCCGTAAAAAGAAAACTGAAATTGAATGTGGCGAATGTGATTGGAAAGGCAGTATTGATGAGACAATGCCAAGTGAAAACTTGGAAGGCATGACTTGTCCTAGTTGTGGTTTGGAATTATAATTTAAATTTAAGGCAAAATATGAAAGAGTTATGGGTAGAAAAATATCGTCCTAAAACAGTAGATGGTTATGTTTTTAGAGACGAGAGTCAGCGTAAGCAAGTACAAGAATGGATTAAGCAAGGAAGTATTCCACACTTACTATTAAGTGGTAGTCCAGGCATTGGTAAGACAACATTGGCTAAACTTTTGCTCAATGAATTAGAAATTCCTGAATATGATGTATTAGAGATCAACGCATCACGTGAACGTGGTATTGGTGAAGTGCGTGAGCGAATTACTAACTTTATTCAAATGATGCCGTTTGGTCCATTTAAGGTTGTATTACTTGATGAGGCAGATATGCTTACTCCAGAAGCGCAGGCAGCTATGCGTGGAGTTATGGAAGAGTATAGTAATACAAGTCGTTTTATTCTAACTTGTAATCACCCCAATCAAATTATTCCTGCGATCCACAGTCGTTGTCAACAATTCCACTTTGAAAAGATTGATCAAACTGAGTTTACTGCTCGTGTTGCTACAATCTTAGTAGAAGAAAATATGGAGTTTGATTTAGATACGCTTGACACGTATGTTAAAGTAACATATCCAGACTTGCGTAAGTGTATTAATCTTGTACAACAAAATTGCAGAGATAGTGCTTTAGTTGCTCCAAATTCAAATGATGCTGGTATGCAGGATTGGAAAATTAAAATGGTCGAGCTGTTTAAAGCTGGACGTATTGTTGATGCACGTAAGTTAATTTGTTCAAGCGCACGTCCAGAAGAACTTGAAAGTGTTTATCGTTGGATGTATGATAACTTAGATGTGTTTAGTAAAGATGAAGAAGTGCAGGATCAAGCTGTGTTAATTATTAAACAAGGTTTAGTGGATCATACATTAATTGCAGATCCAGAAATTAATCTAAGTGCTACACTAATTAAATTGGCGAGATTGTCATAATGACATATTTGGTTACGGAAAATTGTATTAAATGTAAATTTACAGACTGTGTTTCTGTTTGTCCTGTTGACTGTTTTTATGAAGGACCTAATTTTTTAGCAATCAATCCTGACGAATGTATTGACTGTGGGGTTTGCGTTGACGAATGTCCAGCAAATGCCATAGTACCAGATAATGATGTAACTATTGATGTTGTGTTTTGGCGGGATCTAAACAAACGACTAAGTTTAGCATGGCCGTCAATTACTAAACAAAAAGCCCCGTTACCAGAAGCAGATAAATGGAACGGGAAGTCAGACAAATTAAATTTGTTAGAAGAATAATGTCAAAAAGTAATACTGCTAAAGGTAGAGATAGTTACGATTCTGAAATTGGGGATTCTTTAATTCCATTTTTTAATCGTAATGTAACACCTTATCCTACTGAAGCAGGAGGTCCTAAGTTTGATTTAATACCTGTTACTAAACAAAAAGACATAATGATTAATCATGCTAGGATGTATGCCCAGCAAGAATATGATCGTATTATGGAATTAGTTGCAGTTTTAGAAAAGCAAGCTCAAGATATTAAACGCAGACTTGATGTAACTGATGCAGTACATTCTGCTGAATATCAATTTCAAGTTGTAATGGGACAAAGCTATTGGCTAGTTTGGGACAAGAGAAAAGAAAAGATGCTACTAACGCATCATGGCCCTAACGATTGGAGTACAGGTGCTCCAGAGGACTATGTGTATCAAACACACGTAAAATATATGGGTGACCATACTTGGATGGAAATACAATAAAGCCCCTACTATAGGGGCTTTATTTTTAACAGTTGTCGCCGTAAATTCTTAAAATCTCTTTTACTGCGTCGTGTCTCTCAATATCTTTTTGTGCGAACTCCACTAAATCCACCCCCTTATGTGATGTTGCTGATTGATATAGATTGATAAAATCTGAAAGGCCGTTTTGTGATGGTCTGTCCGCTTGTTGCAGGTCGCCCGTGACAGCCATCTTACTACCTTCACCTAAACGTGTAAGCAACATCTTCATTTGCGAAGGTGTTGCATTTTGCATTTCATCTGCGATTATAAATGCGTTCTTGAAAGTTCTCCCCCTCATGTATGCTAATGGACTGATTTCTAATATTCCGTCATCCATCATACCAGCGATTTCTTGAGTCGTATAATACTCCTCAAAAACGTCAAAAATAGGTCGTGTCCACGGCGCCATTTTTTCGTTTAAAGTTCCTGGTAAGAATCCATGCTCTTCGTCCACACTGACAGCAGGGCGTGTGACAACTATCTTTTCGACAGTTTGTTCTTGCAATGCTTTAATAGCCATCTGCACACCCAATAGTGTTTTACCCGTTCCCGCAGGACCGATAGCAAAAACTATATATTTTCGTGGATTTTTGAGCTGTTCGATATACGTTTCCTGCGATAAATTGCGAGGAATTATATGAACTTGACGTTTTTTCTTCTGATACTGTTTAATCTCAATGAGATTATTTTGTTGTGAACTATTTCGTTCACGCTTATTCGCTCTTGACAATCGATTACCTCCTGTTAAGTCGCGACCTGCAAACATATTTAATTGCCCTGATAAAAACCTAGCTCATATACCCAAATTTCTTGCTAAATATTATCGAGGACTAAAAAATGCTAGATATCATTGACGTTATTAAGAATACAAAAGAGGTTTACGGGGCAAACAGCAGTATCAGCATCTTGAAAGATTTCGAGAGAGTGCTGGACGAGCTTGATTTGTATGTATTTGAAAACTGGGAAGATGGAGAACTTGTACAAGGGCCCATTGTTAACAGATATACAGTAGAATGCTCATTTATGTGGCCGCTTGACAAAATGCCAAATCCAGATGGCGGTAAGCGTCTATTAGACTACGACTGCAAAGTATTGTACAAAAAAGACAAATTGTTAAAACCACGCAGGGTTTTAAAACCTGACGACTATCGTCCAGGAAGTAAGAAAGGTAAGATTGACGAACACGCTGTTTGGATCGTTACTATTCTAATGCCTAAAAAATTAATGCAAGACATTTATCAAGGTTACGTTAAGAAAGAAAATGATAAGATGGCTGACGAAATGCGTATGCAGCCACCTTCCATGTCTGAGGCAATGCCAGATGCAAACGTAGAACAAAATGCAGAGGTTCAATCAAATGCCTAATCAACTTAACGAAGGCTTGAGAGCCAAAGACTTAGAATACTTTGTTAACGATACCTTTTTAGTTGACACTTACAAAAGCAAAATGGGTGAAGACAAAGATGTGTCTGTTATCAGTTTTAGAGTAAAAGATCGTTTACCAGCATTAGACTTAATGGAGTTTATTGAGCGTGGTTATGGTTTTGTTTTAGATGCAGATATTAGTAGTGGCGAAGAAGCAGACGGCAAATATAGCGTGTTTGTAGAAATTGAACGTGACCACAAACTGTCTGAAAGAATTGAAGAGATTATCAAAGGTGTTACTAAATTAACTGGCATTGATAATTGGCGTTTTAGATATCATAAAGAATGGCAGGGCAAGAATTATAGTATGGAAGCAATTAGTGAAACTGTTCCATCTAGCCCAGAAGCTTATCTTATGTTTTTACAAGAATCTAAAAACGCAGATGTTAAAAACTTTTTAAGTGATGTATTGTATGACAACATTGTTTTTGAAAACAATATTATGACACTTTATAGACCATTTGTTGATGGTTTAAAATTTAAAATTTGTAATATTGGCGACTACAAAACAATTATGAATGAGAGCAACGTAGATATTAAACTAGATGAGCAATCAAATGCTCAGACTGTTTTTCTAAGTAAAATTTTTAAAAATTATGAAGTACTTAAACTTGGCGAAAATTTTATGATTAGAAGAGATAATCAGTCAATTCTAGTCAAACCATTATGAGGGCGAAAAATGAGTTTTACATTTGATTTTAGAAAAGAGCAATTAGCACAAATTATTCCAGGCAATCCATATTTGGATCACTGGTACCATGCACTATCAGAAATTCTTCCAGAATATGAAATTAATACTCCGCATCGTGTTGCGGCATTCCTAGCACAATGCGCACATGAGTCAGGTGGTTTCCGTGCATTAAAGGAAAATTTAAATTACAAAGCCGCAACATTGCGTAAAATTTTTCCTAAGTATTTTCCAGATGACGCTATAGCCAATCGCTACGCTAGTATGCCAAATAAACAGGAAGCTATTGCTAACCGTGTTTACTGCAATCGTATGGGCAACGGTGACGAAGCATCAGGGGATGGATACCGTTACTGTGGTCGTGGCTTAATTCAATTAACTGGTAAAGACAACTATACATGGTTTGCTGCCAGTTTAGAAATCCCAGTTGAAGAAGCCGCAGAATATCTACAAACATTTGAAGGTGCTGTTCAAAGTGCTTGCTGGTTCTGGGAAACTAACAATTTAAATGTTCAAGCAGATGCTGGCGATATTAAGTTAATGACTAAAAAAATTAACGGCGGATACATTGGATTAGACGACAGAATTAAACACTACGAACACGCTCTACATATTTTTGGAGCGCACTAATTATGTGGCAATTTCAATGGATGTTAAGTTTAATTCCAGACAGCGTTTTTGTTTGGATTACTTACATTCTGATAACAGTAGGGGCTGGTTTATATATAGCCAGTAAATTGGTAAAGTGGATACCTTTAATGGGTCAATACAAATTACCATCTGAATTAATTGGAATTGCAGTATTACTAATTGGTGTATATTTGTTTGGTGGATACGGTGTTGAAATGAGTTGGAGAGAAAAAGTTCGCCAGCTTGAAGAAAAAATAAAAATTGCTGAAGAAAAGAGTCAACAAGTTAATACAGTGATTCAAGAAAAAATTGTTTACAGAACAAAAGTTATCAAAGAAAAAGAAACTGTGTACGTAGACAGAATTAAAGAAATCGCTAAAGAAGTGGATGCAAAGTGTGAAGTTGATCCACGTGTAGTTGACGCTTTAAATAAAGCATCAGAAGATCCTACAAAAGGAGAAGCTAAATGAAAAAATTAATATTTGTGTTTAGCTTATTTTTAGCAGGGTGTTCAACGACAGTTCCAGTAACAGTTAAATTTCCAGACGTTCCTCCTGCTCTTTTAGAAGGATGTCCAGAATTAGAAAAGGTTCCTGCGGACACAAAACAACTAAGTGTAACAGCAGAAGTTGTTATTAAAAATTATAGTAAGTATCATGGTTGCAAAGGTAAAGTTGCCGATTGGCACGAATGGTATAACTCACAAAAACAAATTTACGAAAACATAAAATAAGGAGCGAAGATGTCTAACGTAGTAGATACAGTTTTGAAAATGTTCACTAAAGAAGCAAAAAATCCTGATGCACCAAAACCAGCACCAGGTAGTCGTAGTGAGCGTGAGGCGAAGATTAAAGATAAAGCGGGTATGGTTATTTCCGTATTTGCATTGTTCTTGGCAGTAAACTCATGGTACGGTGGCAAGTTAAGTTCAACAGTTCTTAACAACACACTAGGTGCTAATAATGCTTGGGCACAATACCAAGCAAAAAATAACAGATTAGTTAGTTACGAAATTGCTAGTAAGACAACTAGCGATCCTAAACTCAAAGCAGAGTTTAAATCTGAAGCAGAACGCATGGAAGGTGATAAAAAAGAAATCGCCGTCAATGCACGTAAGATGGAAGCAGAGCGTGAACACGCCAAAAAGTCTAGTCCATGGATTGGTTATGCAAGTACAGCATATCAATTAGCCATTGTTGTTCTATCAGCAAGTATCCTTGCAGTTAGTATGCCGATGTTCTGGGGTAGTTTTATAGTAGCGGGATTTGGTTTATTTTTAAGTGCCCAAGGCGTGTTACTATTTTTATAATTTAAGTTAGGAGCGAACAATGAGCGAGTATAAAGATATGAGTGATGCAGAAAAGAAAAAAGAAGATTGGATGAATAGTAAATGGCGTCCAATGATGGGTTGGATGTATATGTTAGTCTGTACTATGGACATGGTTATATTCCCAATCCTTTGGAGTTTATTACAAACCCTAACACATAGCCCAATTACACAATGGAACCCACTAACACTTCAAGGTGCTGGTTTATTCCATATCGCAATGGGTGCAGTTTTAGGTATTGCGGCATTTGGTCGTACACAAGAAAAACTAGGAGGAGCTAACAATGGCGGAGCAACAGTACCATCAAGCAACTTTACAGCACCTAGCGCACCTGCGTCAGGATTTGGTGCCTCACCTGGGGGCTTCAGTTCTCCAGCAACAGCAACAAGCGGCTTTGGTGGCAGTTCAGGCTTTGGAGCAGGAGCGGTTACAGCACCTAAGCCAACAGCACCTACATTCAGTGCACCAACACAAGTAATGACAAGTAGTACTGGAAAACCAATGCCAGTTCAACCAGATCAACCTGAAATCTAAAAGGAAAATATTATGAAAAGTTTAATAACATTATTATTAGTATCAGCATTTGCTATGCCTGTTATGGCTGCAGACGAAGCGCCAAAAACTAAAAAAGTTTGTGTAACTCAAAAGGATGCAAAAACTGGTAAGGACAAAGAAGTCTGCAAAAATGTTAAGATTCACAAGAAGCATGATGGTACTAAACCAGAAGATGTGAAGAAAGCAGAACCTGCTAAAAAGGACACTGCTAAAAAGGATACTGCTAAAAAATGAGAAAGATCCTTATTGCTGGTATCATTGTTGGTCTAACAGGATGTGCTAGTATTAAGGAGATGGTTCCTAGCTTCTCCGATCCAAACCAATCATCTAAAATTATTGATGTAAGACAAAGTGTGGAGCAATTGGACTGCAAACAACCACATGCTCCACAAGTCAAACGCATTAAAGATAATTTAGAGTGGTTTGAATTATACTCAGTAAGTAAAGGTTGGCGTCAAAATGATGTTCTAAAATTGGTTAAGCCAATGCAAGAAACCGTAGATGATTTTTACAAACGCAGTATTGGTGAAAAACAAGGTTCTGACGCATATTGCGAGATCAAAAAGAAAGTCATGAAAGCTCAAGCCGAAAAAGCCGCAACGGCAATATTAGGGAGATTTTAAATGATAAACGATCTATTTGCATTAGCACAAGACAATGGCCCAATTGGTGAGAGAGCTAGGATTGCTTTGCAACTAACTGAGCAATTTAATAAACAGGAAATTAGCGCAGAAGAATATCAAGAACTAATGATGGATTTAACTCGTTTAGATGAGGTAACTGATCAATCAAGTTCAATTGAAATGAAAACGATGTTAGTTTCCGCAATTTATGCAGTTGCCCAATTAGCTTAATTGAAGAACATTAACTTTCAAAAGGCAGCTTGACAGTTGCCTTTCTTTGTTATATAATAGTGTTATGAAAGATTATTATGGGATATTGGGCGTACCCAAAACAGCAACTCAAGACGATGTAAAAAAAGCCTATAGAAAAATGGCTATGAAGCATCATCCTGACAGGGGTGGCGACCAAGCAAAATTTAAAGAAATAAATGAAGCTCACGACGTGTTGAGCGACAATGATAAACGTATGATGGTAGATCAAGGTATTGATCCTCTCAATCCAAATCAACGTAGTCAAAGTCATCACTTCCACAGTGGAGGAAGTCCTTTTGAATTCCATTTTGGCGGGAATCCGCATATGGATGAATTTTTTAGAGGATTTGGGTTTGGAGGGTTTGGTGGCGGACCGCAATGGGCTAACCAACAACCAAGAAAAAATAAATCACTTAATATTAATCTAACTATAAGTTTAGAGGAAGCATATACTGGAGTTAGTAAGGAACTAGAACTTACATACCCAGGTAATAATGTAAAGTCTATCAAAATAGAAATTCCAAGAGGTGTTGACAACGGTGTTACTATTAGATACGAAGGTATGGGTGATAGATCTAGTCCACAAATTCCTCCAGGCGATTTACTAGTAAACATAAATGTCATGCCCCACCCTGCATTTGCAAGAGATGGAATCAATTTATTACGTGATGTTATGATAGATTGTTTTTCTGCAATAACTGGGACTAGTGTTGCATTTGTGACACTAGATGGAAGAAGGTTAGAAGTAACTATTCCTCCAGGAATACAACCTGGAACAACACTTGGTTTAAAGAATGAAGGAATGAGAGACAATAAGGGAAACATAGGAAAACTATATGTAAGAGTAAACGTACAAATTCCTACACATTTATCAGACGAAGTGCTTGAATTAGTTGAACAAATAAAGAATAAAATTTAAATAATATTATGGCCTTAACGATTATAACCTATCCAGATCCAATATTAGACGAAGTCATGCCAGATTTTGACTTTGAAAATCCTATAATGGATCCAAAAGAATTAGAAATAGACATGCTTGCTTGTATGTTTGCAAACAATGGGATTGGACTTGCGGCTCCTCAAGTAGGGATTCGTGCAAGAGTTTTCACTATGGGACATTTTTCAATGCCAGAAAACAGCTTTGCAGTGTTCAATCCAGTCATTGTTGATTGTAGTACTGATTTGCGTATGTTAGAGGAAGGTTGTTTAAGTTTTCCTGGAGTGTATGCTAATGTTAAACGTCCATCATGGATTGTAGCTGAGTACTTTGATAAAAATGGAGAAAAGAAAACAGATAGACTTGAAGGATATAACTGTGTTTGTTTCTTACATGAAATGGACCATTTAAATGGGGTAGTTTTTAAAGATAGACTTAGTCAATTAAAGTGGGCTCTGGCTGTTAAAAAATCAAAGAAGGTAAAACATTATGCTTGAACCAAATGAAAATTTAGAACAAATTTTTGAAAGTGCTGTATTAACAGCAATGAATCACAAACACCAATATATTACACTAGAGCACTTTTTGTATAGTATGATTAAAGACGAAGGCTTTAGTCAATTACTAAATGATTACGGCACTAAAGTAGACGATCTAGCTACTAAATTAGAAAACTATATTGACAATGAACTTGTAAGTATTGTTGACGCTAATTTAACGGCTAGACCTAAAAAAACAAACAGCGTAGAGCGTATGCTTAATAGAGCATTCACACAAACACTGTTTGCTGGTAGAACAACTATTGAACCTTTAGATTGTTTCTTAAGCATATTGCACGAAAAGAAAAGTCATGCGGCTTTTTACTTACGTAGTGCAGGAATTGAAAAAGACAAATTTATTGATTACTTAAACAAAGAAAATCTAAATCAATTGAGCGAAGAAAATGAAAATGTTCCAGAAAATAAACTGGAAGCAATTATTAACAATTTCTGTACTAACCTAAATAACAAAGTTAAACAGAAACAAATTGATCCTGTTATTGGTCGAGACAAAGAAATTGAAGAAATGCAACTAGTACTTGCTCGACGTCACAAAGCAAACGTAATGCTGATTGGCGATCCTGGTGTAGGTAAGACTGCATTGGCAGAAGGTCTTGCACGTAAGATTGTTGAAGGCAACGTTCCAAAGTTTATTCAAGATCATACTGTTTACACATTGGATATTAGTTCATTGCTTGCTGGATCTAAGTATCGTGGAGATTTTGAAGAACGTCTAAAAACTGTTTTAACTGCTATTCAAAAGCGTAAGAAAGCAATTTTGTTTATTGATGAAGCACACATGATGAATGGTGCAGGTGCATCAAGTGGACAAAGTAACGATATGGCAAATATGCTAAAGCCTGCTCTTGCTAAAGGCGGCTTTAAAGTTATTGCTAGTACAACATGGGAAGAGTTCCGCAAGCACTTTGAAAAGGATCGTGCTCTAATGCGTCGATTCCAACGTGTCACTGTTGGCGAGCCTGATGAAGAAACAAGTATTAAGATTCTAAAAGGTCTTCGTAAGTATTATGAAAAACACCATGGCGTTAAAATCACTAACCAAGCTATTGTTGATAGTGTAAAGTATTCTATCAAGTACATGAGTGATAAAAAACTACCAGATAAAGCACTTGATTTAATTGATTGTGCCTGCGCACGTTTTAAAGTGCGTGATGAAGAAAGTGGCATTGTTGATCACGATGAAATTGTTTTTGAAGTAGCAAAGATTACAGGTCTTCCTTTAGAACAAATTGCGGCAAAAGAAACTAAGGTACTAACTGATTTAGAATCAAGTATTAAATCAGAAGTGTATGGTCAAGATACTGCTGTTGAATCGTTACTTGATAAGATTTTTATTGCACAATCTGGTCTAAAGTCACACAACAAACCAATTGGTAGTTTCTTGTTTGTTGGTCCAACTGGCTGTGGTAAAACAGAAACAGCAAAAGTATTGTCTGAAAAGATGAGTATTAAACTAGTACGCTTTGATATGAGTGAGTTCCAAGAGAAACACTCTGTTGCTAAGTTTATTGGTGCTCCTCCAGGGTATGTTGGCTTTGAAGACAACGCTGGTCAATTGATTACAACACTACAAGAGAATCCAAATTGTGTTCTCTTATTAGATGAAATTGAAAAAGCACACCCAGATGTATCTAATGTATTGTTGCAACTAATGGATAACGGTTTTGTAACTGGATCTAATGGTAAGAAAGCAGATGCTCGTAATGCTATTGTTATTATGACTAGTAACTTGGGCGCGGCTGATGGTGAAAGAAAGAACATTGGATTTGGTAATCAAGAGAAACTTGGTACAACTGATGAAGCTGTTAATAAGTTCTTTGCTCCAGAGTTCCGTAATCGCTTAGATGGTATTATTAAGTTCAAGAAACTTGAGCATAGCGTCATGATCAAAGTTGTTGACAAGTTTATTAAGGAAATGAATTCATTAGTTTCTGATAAAAATGTGTTTGTACAACTAACTGATCAGACCAAGGAGTTCTTAATCGCAAAAGGCTTTGATCCTAAGATGGGTGCTCGTCCAATGCAACGTGTTATTGACGATAAAATTAAGAAACCTCTAAGTAGAGAAATTTTATTTGGTCGTTTAGTAAACGGTGGCATTGTAAAGATTGATTATGTAAGTAATGATCTAGTATTTGAGTACATGGACCCTTTACCAATTGCTCCAAGTTTGCCTATTCCAGATGAAGAAGTCCTTGAAGATTAAAGAATGTATAACAAAAAAGCTATTTTATAAAAAATGGCTTTATAAAGTTGTCCTAGAATGTGGAGGGATCAGTTCCCTTCACAGACGGGGCATTGAATACATTCAGTCTGTAACAGTTGTTTATAATGATAACCCGTGGCTTAGGACATCTGCGCAAACTATCAATGCTAATAGACGTGACTTGTTAGAAATTGGTGCAAGACTTGAAGACATTTTAACTGTTGCTCCTCATCAAATTAGAACAGAAGGCAAAACTAGTGCTATTTTCACAAATAGTGAAAAATTAATTAACGAAATTGTTAAACAGTTAGAAAAATTTGTTGTTGAAATTCATCATCCTGACGACGAGTCACAAGCAGAGTTTCTATTATCTAACAAGAATAAAATTATATGTAAGCAACTTCCATTAGATGGATACCGATATAAGGTATACTTTAAAAATGGTGAAATCAAAAAGGAGTCTATGGATTCCTTTTTAAAGTGGGCTACAAAATTTCAAGATGGAAGAATTCATATTCCTAACGGGACTAAAAGAATACTTTCTGGTGAAACTTATCCAATGATGTACGGTAATTATTTTTATGCTAAAGATCAAAAGATGGCCACAATGGCTCTTATGGTAATGGGCGAGCATCTAAATAAATCTGAAGAGTTTGTCTTAAAAAGCGAACTAAACGCTTAAATATACTATTATGCCAAGAATCAGCAAAACTTTTTTATTCAGTACAGGGATAGATTCTCTCGGAAACACAACTTCTAGAGAAGTTGATTCTAATGGCAATAAGATTAAAAGTACATCAATCACATATCCGCCACAAACTAGCGGACTAGTCACATATTACAGTGAGCCATTAGAAGGCAGTGGCTACTATAATGGGTTAGGATTACACACCGTAACTTATTCCCCATGGTGGAAAGAGGGTGTGAATAACGTCATTGTTATCAATAACTTTAGGGGCAATGTTACTATACAAGCCTCTCTTGCTACTAGCCCAACAGATAGTGATTGGTTTGATGTTAGTAGTACGTATACTGAGTTCACTGACAATAGTTATGGTAATGTTCTACACAATTTCCGTGGGAATTATGTGTGGATCCGCGCTAAAGTAGTCATAAGTGCAGGCGTTTTACGCGAAATCGCACTTAATCACTAATTCTAATCCCGTTACATTTAAAATAAATACATGATGGAAAGTCGTCAGTGTGACTGCGGCTTTATGATCAGTAGAGAAAAAATAATGAAATTACTTGAATTCTTCAGCAAACAAAACTCAGACGAAACAGATTCTCAAATTGAAACAGATTTAGAGAAGGATGTCATGGGATTTATCTTAGATGACGATGAGATATACAAAGAGCACCTACACACATTAATTTCCAAAATTAACAATGGTAAGAAAGTACGAGCAGAAGACTTCATGAAAGCAGTGAATCAAGGTTGCTTGAAGTTTTACAAAGACAAAGAATTCAACAAAGATCCAAACAAAATGTTCCCAGTCAAAATGAGAAAAAGAATGGCTGACAGTTTACTCACGATCAACACTAAAGGCTCAAAAGAAGATGAAGATTCAAGAACTACTGACTGAAGGAATAATTAAGCCAGAACTTCTAAACAACTTCCTTAGACACTGTTCTGAGGAATTGGGATTAGAATCTTTGCCAGAAATTAATCTAGTTGACAATAAAGAATATTCTGTTGAACACAAATCGTTTGGTGGTTATAGTCCAGATCAAAAGTCAATTATATTAGCAACAAAAGATAGACACCCTGTAGATGTTTTTAGAACCCTTGCACACGAACTAACACATTATAGACAAGACTTAAATGGCGAGTTAGAGGACGACGACGTGGGTAGAACAGGCAGTCCTCAAGAAAACGAAGCTAACGCAGTAGCAGGAATAATAATGCGCAACTTTGGTAAGAAATTTCCAGAAGTATTTGAATAAGGACCAAGTATGCGTATTAAAGATTTATTTGAAGGCGGTTGGGATACAGTTAAGACACAAAACACACAACTGAAACCTGCTATTGTTAAAGCAGCCATTTCTGTCTTAGATCAATTTGTAAATGACTTTAACCAATTCAATAAGTCTCAAGGTATACCACCAATACAAAGAGGTAGACCAACAGGCAGTACTGCATATTACGAGCAAGATTTAGCAGATAATCCAGATAACATTTATGGCGACATCGACTTACAGATGATTGCTCCTATACAACAGGGTATGAGCAACGCCAACTTTACAAGTTATTGGAATGATTTAACAGATAAATTTGCAAAAAGTGGTAGTGTAAACTATATTGATACAACAGAAAGTAAGCCTGGTCATCCAATTTTACAAGTTGGTGCAGATGATTTTGTACAAGTAGATTTTATGTGGCATCCTGGTAAGTTAGCAAAGTGGGGTGCGGCACGTGTTACTCCTGAAAGAGGAGTTAAAGGCATGTTATTTGGTAATATGTTTAGTGTACTTGGTGAGATATTAGACATGAGTATTCAACATGCAGGCGTTCAATTAAAAGTTGTTGATGGTCAACGTGTTCCATTCAGTAAACAAAAAGGTACAGAACTTGTAACAGTAACTATTGAACCTGAAACATTTGTTTTAGATACGTTTGTTTATCTAGCAAAGAGAATGGGCATTAACAATCCAAAAATATCCAATTTACTAAAACAGTATCCTGGCAATAACATAAATGATGTTAAAATTGCAACATTAGTTAATGCTGTTAAAGGCTTTGCTGAAAGTGCTCAGGCTAACGGTATGTTTGGAAAAGGTGATCTAAGTAATTTTTCATCTGCTCAAGATTTCTTAAATAAATTTTTACAACGTTACGAAGAAAAAGCCATGATTGATGTTCAAGGTAAAAAGCGTGACAAAGCACAAACACCCGATGCACAAGCTCGTGCAGAAGCAGACAAACAAAAGATACTAAGTGGTCTTGAAATGGTTAAAGGACTATTCTAATGAGAGCAAAAGAATTTATTATTGAAATAGCTGAAAAGAAGCTTACTAATAGACTAGGTAAATCGGCCGCTGGTATAAATCTATACACTGATGCTGAAAGAAGAAATAGTGATTATGTATCATATCGTTTAGGTATGGCAGTAGCGTGTACTGATGGAACAAACGACCCAGATATGGATGCTAAAAGTTGGGTTGATAAAAGTAAAACAACACACCCATATACTTCTGCAGAACAAGAAATGCTTAAAAAGGCTTATAAAGCAGTTGGAGCAAATTATAAAGATTTAGCTAAAGGCGATATGAGAAGTCAAGAATTAGATACAACTAATACTGTTAGTCCAGTTGCTAAACCAAAACGAAACAAATACGGTGTATAATGAGAATACGTGATTTATTTGAAGCAGGTAAACGTCTTGCGTCGCAAGGTGTAGAAGTTTCCAGAGTAAACAAGGAAGACTTTCTAACGGCTAAAGCCGCACTTGATCCAGTATTAAAGAAAGCTGGCATTGTTGGAGGTTGGACTGCTGGTGGTGCTGGTAGTTTTGATCCAGAACATCCATATGGTGGCGGCGGCAGAGATGACAGTGGCGACATTGACATTATGATTGATCCAACTAATCTTGCAGAACGTTTCCCACCAGATGTAGAAGCATATAATGCCGCAAGTAAAAAACCAATTGGTCCAAAAGCAATGGCAACGGCTATGGCTGACCCAGCTAAAAAAGCAAAGATAGAAATGAGTGCAAGTAAATGGGCACTAGCAACTTATATGAGTGAAAATGGCTTCCCTACTGATCCAGGAACACTCACAGTTGAATATGGTGCTGGTGGAAAAACTTTCTCAGTTGACTTGTTGATTCGTCCAAGAAATTCTTGGGAATTACATACACACGATTTCTCAACAGACAAGACAATGCGTGGAGGTGATTTGTGGACACAAATGTATCCTGTACTTGCTAAACTTGCTAGTCAAAAAACTTTTATTGATCCTAAAACAGGAGAAGAAAAAGGTAACTTACAATTCAGCCCTGACAGAGGTTTAGTTGATAGAGATACAAATAAAGTAATTGCTATTGATAAAAATGACATTGCTAAAATATTGTTGAACCCACAAGCAACTGCTAGAGATTTGGCAAGCATGACTGGCATTAGAAATGCGTTAGCTAAACAGCCGCAAAAGTTAGCACAACTACCCCAACAGCAAACACAATAAATACGTATTATGAACTTATTTGAATTCTTTAAACCCACTCGTAACTTAATTCAGGAAGGCATTGACCATCCAGAAGACCTTATTATCTCTCAAGGTAGTGCTGGTGCTGAACGAGTTTTAAATGATTTAGCAAGTTTACAAAAAGATCCAAGTACAGTTACAGTTAAATGGGATGGATTCCCTGCTGTAGTATTTGGGCGTGATAAAGCAGGCAACTTAGTATTCATGGACAAGCACATGTATGAAAAAGTTGTCAAAGGTACATTAGAATTTACATCCATTAGAGATTACGATATATCACGTGATGCAAATCGTAATGATCTTTGGGAAAAAGAAAGTGTATTACGTCCTGCATTAGATAAAATTATTCCAAACGTCCGTGACCAATATTGGATGGGCGACTTGATGTGGACCGGTACTCCTAAAACAGACAATGGTTATTTTGTATTCAAACCTAATACTGTTGAGTATCGTGTTAAAATTGATGATACTCCAGGTCGTGGAAATACACTAAGTGATAATATTGCACGTAGCGTAGGTGGTATTGCTGTTCATACATTTATTCCTGGATTAGGCCAAAGTGATCAACCATTAGTTGGACTTAAAGGTCTAGAAGAAGATGCAGGCATCACTTTCTTAGTCGGTGAGATGCGAGACAAACCACGTGTTGCAGTAAACACTGCATTGCTTTCGTCTACTAAGCAAATAATTAGTACGCACAAACAAGCAGTGGACAAATTTATTGCAGATTTGACTGCAATGAAAGGCAAAGCAGTTATTACTGCTATGGGTCCTTTTATCACACGTATGCTTGAAGAAGAAGATATTTCAGGCAACATTGTTCCAAGATTCTTAGAATTTTTAAAAGAACGTTTAAACGATACTGCACAAGGAAAATTCTTAGGTGCAAATAAAGATGGTTGGTTATATCAAGAAGAAGGCGGAGCTCCTGGTCTCTTAGGAATTTGGACAATGTGGGCCGCAATTACTGATTTAAAAACACACATCAAACAACAAATTGATACACAACAACAAGGTAGTGAAATTATTGCTATCACAGACGGTGTTAATGCACACGAAGGTTATGTATTTGGTTCAGGCAAAGACAAATTAAAATTAATTGATCGTCTAGGATTTAGTCGTGCTAATTTTGCTAAACACAAAGTAAGTCCTGAAGAGATTGAACAAAAAAGTAAAATGCCAATGGCAGCGTTTTGTTTTGGTCGTATGAATCCGCCTACAATGGGACACGGCTTAGTAATGCAAAAGACCGTTGAAACAGGCGGTGAAAATTCATTTATATTTTTAAGTAATAGTGTTGATGCAACAGACAATCCATTAGATCCAGCAATCAAAGCACAATTTATTTCTCAAATATATCCAGACTACGCAGACTTTATTGTAACTGATTACGTACAAGGACCAATTTATGCGGCCAACTGGTTGTATAACAAAGGTTATCGTAACATGACATTTGTTGCAGGTAGTGATAGATTAGGCAAAGAAAAAGGCAGTATTGAAAAACTTTTAACCAGTTGGAATAGTGGACCCATACGCTCTACTGATCCAGCAGGTGCAAGAGAGCATGTTGTTATTAACTTTGTTAGTAGCGGTCAGCGTGATCCTGATGCTGAAGGGGTGACTGGCTACAGTGGAACTAAAGCTCGCCAAGCGGCTGCATCCGGTAATGAGCAACAATTCCAGCAATATACAGGCGTTGGTCCTGAAGCCGTTGTAAATGGCAAAACTTTATATCAAGCAACAAGGGAAGGTATGGGAATCAAAGATGAAAAACCAACAGCCCAGCCTACACCTGTTAAACAACAACCTCAAGCACCACAACAAACAGACGCAAAACAAAACGTTCAAGTAACTAAAAAAATTCCAGGCAAAGCTCCTATTAATAAGGAAGTAGATTCTATGAACGAATCAAAATTGAAAAATAAAGAAGATCTTAAAGCAAAGCGCAAAGCATTACAAGATATTCAAATGGATCCACATACACATAAGGATCCTGAGCTTAAAGCAGAATTAGCTCGTAGAAAAGCTGCCTTAGAAAAAGAAGCAAAGAAAATGAATTTGTCTGAATCAATTGTAAATGCGCTTGGTATACTAGATGAGCAAGAAGCTTTAACACGTAAATTTCGCAAAACTAAAGACTTACTTGAAGGCGAAGTAGTACAATTTCCTAAGAAACATAAAGGCGACATAAATGACATGGACGATTGTCCTAAGTGTGGCGGAGACTTACAAAGCGGCAAGTACATGGGACATCAAGTTCAAGTATGTATGCCATGCAAACAAGTTTACCTTCCACCTAACTCAGGAATTGATCAACAAGGCAACAAGATTGTTGACGAAATCGCAGGTGCTTTCCCTAGCCCAAGTACTAGAGAAAAGTGGGCAAAGGATGCTGCCGCTAGTAATGCCGCTGAAGCTAAACGTCAAGCAGACATTAAAGCAAAAGCTGATGCAGAACGTTTACAAAAGAATACAGAGCTAGTAGACAAAGAACAAAAAATTAACCATCATTCTTTAGATAGTGAAGTCAAAGAAGTTCGCAAAGCAAATACCGCAAGTGCTAGAGCAGAATTATCTAAGCGTCCACGTAAAGAACCTACTGGGGCTGATGCAGAAAAACGAAAGTCGGAACAAGATGCCGCTTGGGAACGTTTACAAGCGCATATGAACAAGCCAGAAAATATGGCTGTTATGAAACGTTTAGCTGTTAAAGAATCACCAATTGAAATGGATCCGCAAAATCCAAATGACCCAATGGTAATGCCACCAGGTCTAAATCCAGGTAAATTGAGTTATAGAAAACAACGTGCCGCGGCACAATTGGCAGATTTAGCTCGTATGGCAGCACAGGCAAACGAGAAAAATAGTGCTATAATGTGGGATACTATTGTTAAACATTTCCCAGAATTGGAAACAAATATTCGCAGTATTCAACATGGTCAAGAAGAATTAGAAAAGGTACGCCGTAAAGGTGGAGTTAGAAGCAGAGGAATAGATCCATTATGAAAATTAAACATATTTTAGAAGGCAAAACTACTAAAGTTACTCCGCCTAAACCAAGAAACTTTGTTGCTAAAAACGCAGTACAAAGTGGTGCTGGCGCACATAAAGATAAAAAGAAAGCGCAAAAGCAAGGTGACGTAAAACATAAGAATAAAGAGTTTGCAGAAACTTTTACGGACACTGTAAAAGATGTTGCTAACAAAGTTGGCGACACTTTGGCCAATGCTTTACCAAAAGAGATGAGACCTTTTGACAATCAAACTGCTGCCAATTTTTCAACAAGTATGGCAACGCCAAAAACAAAGACAACAACTAAAGAATCTAAAATTAATGAAATGAGTAGAAATCCAGATACAATGAGCGCAACTGATTATGATCGTTATCAGCAAAGTCAAATGGATCAAGAAAAACGTGACTTTAAGAGTCGCGAAATGCATCATGAATTAGACCACGAAGAACGTGGCATGTATTTTGTTGTAATTGCTAAAAATGGCAAATGGGAATACACAAAAGTGCAACCTAAACAAGAAGGCATGAATGCCGCGCAACGTGTAATTAATTCTTTACACGCTAAGTATCCAAGTATGCACTTGGGTATGATGGGACCGGACGGCAAAGTATATAATTATGGTAAAGGTAAGTAATATGGACAAGTATCATTTAGCACTCAAAACTGCGTTTGCAAGCGAGTATGCGTTTTTTATTAAGGCACAAAATTTTCACTGGAACGTAGAAGGAATGTTCTTTGAACAGTTCCATGCTTTGTTTGGCGGAATCTACGAAGAAGTATATGGTAGAATCGATGACTTTGCAGAAAATTTACGTAAATTAAATGCGTATGCTCCTGCTAGTTTTAGAAGATTCAGTATGCTCAGCGAAATTGACGATGAGACTGAAATTTTAGAAGCACAAAGTATGTGCGCAACATTGTTAGCTGATAGTGAAAAAATGCAAGAAATTTTTAAGATCACTTATCAAATGGCAGAAGAAAATAGAGATTTTGGTTTAGCTAACTTTTTAGCTGAGAGACAAGACGCACATGCCAAACATAGTTGGATGCTAAGAGCAACATTAAAATGAAACAATATAGGGTCACTACAGAAAACATAATCCAAGATAGCCCAGATGACTGCTATCTAGATCCCAACGACCCTATCAATGAGATAAGAGCATTACAATATTTAGGTGGTATAAACTCAACTGCACGTTTACAAGAATACCGCGGAATGCAAGGAAGTAATATTAGCGCAACGGGCGACAGCAAGGGCGAGCTAATGAAGCAACATAATATTAAGCCTGGTACTCCAGAATGGTTTAAATTGTGGTTCAGTTTACCCTATATGACCGGTGAGAGACCATTATAATGAAGATTAGAGACTTACTTGAAAACATGCCAAGTGCTCCTAAAACGTCAGCACCAGCAGACTTTGTTAGCCAAAACTATGACACTGCGGTTAAAGTAGGTGATCAGTTAGGGGTTGACCCAAAAATTATTTTAGGTCATTGGGCATTAGAAACTGGCTGGGGCAAGAGTGTTATTCCTGGAACAAACAATCTAGGCAACATCAAAGACTTTAGTGGTAAAACTGGTGTTAAAGCATACGACAAAGTTGAAAAGTCCAATGATGCATATAGACAATATGCTTCAACAGATGACTTTGCAACAGATTATGCTAGTTTACTAGCTAGAAGATTTCCAGGTGTTGTTGGATCAGGCAGTGACAAAGACGCATTTATACAAGGTCTACAAGGCGGTCAATACAAATATGCTACTGGTGGTGCATTTGAAAAATCTATGGCAGCTATGCCAAGCAGTGTTGAAAAATATTTGAATCCAGATAACAAGTGGAGTATGGATCCAGGAAAGATGATGGCAAGAATTCAAACAGCGCCGGCAACAGTTAAAAATTATATTTCACAAAACTTTCCATCAGTTGAAAAATTTGTTAGTACAATTACTAGTAGTATTCCTGCATTATCTGAACCAAGCGAAGAACAAGTTGAACTAATTATTAATGGCAAGAAATTAAAATTTAAGAATAAGAAAGAAGCGGCTTTAGCAATGGCAAAAGCACAAGCACAAGGATTGGATGTACAAGATGCGTAAACCAGAAGTTTATTTAGATATGGATGGAGTGATAGCAGACTTTTTTACAGAGTACGCTAAACTTGCTGGTATTGAAAATGGTAATTACAGAGATATTCCTCCAGCAAAAACTGACCCAACATTAAACAAAATGGTAGGGACAGACTTTTTTGCACGACTACCAAAATGCCCTAATGCTGATGCATTAGTAGATATGATTGTAAAAACATTTGGACATTTCCATATTTGTTCTAGTCCCTTAAGAGGCGACTTTGAAAATAGCGAAAAACAAAAGAAGGTCTGGCTTAAAAATAATTTAAAGCACCAACCAACTGATGTTATCATTACACCTAACAAGGCAAAGTATGCTGTACAAGCAGACGGAACACCTAACATCTTAATTGATGATAGAGGTAGTAATATCAGTGCTTGGGAAGCTAAAGGCGGCATTGGCATTAAATATCAAGCAGATGAAGATAGTCTACAAGTTGTAGTTGACGGTATTAAAAGAGCGTTTCAAGTTATTAAAGGCGAGCAAAAACATCAACCACAACAATTAAAAAGTTTAGACAGAAGCAGTGGAAACTTAATTGCAAAAAGCGGTGATGATGAAGAACATGGCGTAAATTCTTCTAACATACTAGGTAAGGAACAACGATGAAGATTTCAGAATTACTAATAGAATCTGATATGACTGACAGTGTTAAAGATGTTCCAGTGATTACTTTTGGTGATCATAAATTAACTGCTGGTGAAGTTTCTGATGTTCTTCCAGGTGTTAATCCAGAAGATGTAATTGAGCAAGGAAAACATTTGAGAGATTTTCTTTCAACAAAAATCAAAGGCGATTACACAAGAGCTGATGCTTTAATTGATATTGCAACATTTTATCCAGCATTTAGGATTGGCAAGTGGGCATTAGCTGCCAGAGCAGGTGCAGGGGCCGCTGGAAAAGAAGTTGCTAAAGCAGGATTAAGAAGAGAAATTGGACAGGAAATACAAAAGCAAGTAGATGTATTGCCAAATCTTAAAGACAAACCTAAAGGTGGCGGTTCAGTATCGCCAGTCGCAACTAGTATTGCTCCGTTATCAAAGAAAAGAAAATATAAAGTAGGTGATAAAGTCCCAGTTAATATAAGCGGCACACCAGATGTTGGAATCGTAAAAAATGTTTTAGCAAAAGGTTACGAACTTGATGTGAGTCATATTAAAAATGCTCCTTCAAAATCAATCAATATTCCAGAACCACTTTCAGAAGAAGCAAGTGCAGGCGCCACTAGCTCAGGAAATATAGCTAGTACTGGAAATAGCCCGCATATTGCGGCAGGAACCCCAGCTGTTTTAAAACGTTGGAGCGGATCTCCTGGAAAAATGGGTAAGAGTATCAAGCATAAGCCTGTAAAATCACAGTCTGCAAAGGATAACGCTGTAACTAACCCAAACACTGGTAATAACCTAATTGCATAAATATAGTATTGGAGAACAAAATGCCTTTTAAATCAGCTAAACAGAAAAAAACAATAGATGCGGCAGCACATAATCCTGCTTTTGCAAAGAAAGTAGGAATCAAAACTAGCGATGCAAAGAAAATGTCTGCACATGGTAAAGGCCAAACTAAGTTTGAAGAAGCAAAAGATACTGTAGAAAAAGATGAAAAAGGTAACGTCAAATCATGGAAGCATGAAGGCGACTGGAAGAAAACAAATAATAAAGAAGGACGTGGAAAAGTGACTAATCTAAGCGACAAGGCCCGTAGAAAAACGGCAAAAATGAGTAAAGCTGAAACCGAAATGGCCGAGGCATTTGAACAAGCATTAGAAGGTTCTGGTTCGCCAGTAGTTACACATGGTCCAAACAAAGGCAAAAAATGGAGTCCAGAAACTCCTGGTCCAACTAATCCAAATTACAAAGGAATAGATAAAGGTATTCCTAGTCCACCAGATGGTGCAACTGCTCCTCCTCCAGGATACAAAGCACCTAAGTCAATGAAGAAGGCAGAAGTTAATCCTACTACATCTTCTGATGATAGCGAAATGACTGCTGAAGCAAAACAAACTTACGGTGGCAAAGGTAAACAAAAGACTAAAATGGAACACGATGCTGAAGTAAAGAAAAAGAAAGATAAAGAAAAAATGAAAAAAATGGCTGAAGCATTGGTGCAAATTGGCCGTTTAGAGCAAATGCTTTTTGAAGCTAAGAAGAAAGAATCAAAAGTTAAAGAAGATCCAAACGAAGGAAATGCTTTTGGTAAGGCAGTAGCTGATGCTAAAAAAGATGGCATACAAAAAGGCGAGAAAGTTAAAGTTGGTGGCAAGGAATATCCAGTTAAAGAATCTTCTGAAGAAAAGTGTAACCATACACCAAAAGGTAAAAAGTGTCCAGTACACGGTTTAAAAGAATGTGGTAGTATGTACGAAGCTAAAAAAGAAAAAGAGCCAGAAGGTCTTTACTCTAAAAAGCGTTTTGAAACTGATAGTCAACGTGTAGCACGTTTAGCTAAAGAAAAGCGTCAAGCTGAAAAGAAAAAAGCTGACGAAAAAACAAATGAAGGCAATGATGGCAATTTAGCCAACAATGCCAAGCCATATGACAAAGTAACTAAAGGTGATGTTGTTGCTGGTCGTTTAGGTAAAGACGAAATGGGCGGCAAAAAGAAAAAATCAAAGAAAGTTGCAGAAGGTTGGACACATGACAGTTTAGCCGCACAACTTTTTGAAAGCGGCGACGAATATATGGTGTCATTACATAATCGATTGTCAAAACAGTTAAAAGGTTAAATCTAAAACACACAGGGCACTAGTTGCCCTGTTCTTACGACTAAAGTGTTGACTTTGTATAATTACTCTGCTACAATAGCACAATATAACTATTAGGAGTAATTATGTCTAAAGTATTTGGAGCCCCTGAACAAGCTAAACTTAAACAACTGGTAAAAGATGGTTGGCAAGTTATGGACGAAATCAAGAGCCTACAAGAAGGTTTAAATGATACAATTAAAGCAGTAGCAGAAGAATTAGATGTTAAGCCAAGCGTCATTAAAAAGGCTATTCGTACAGCAATGAAAGACGATTGGGAACAAACTGCTAAGGACTTTAGCGACTTAGAAGATATTGTTCACACAACAGGACATGCAGGTCCATGGAATCAGTCTGTAACACCAAAAACTACTACACAGGTATCTAATGATACAGACGATTCAGCACCATTTTAATCTATCCAAACAATGGATTAAAGCTGACTGGGAAGCTAATCCGTGGCGCTTAATGGCAGAAACTTATAATGCGTTTACTGCATTAGCTACTGCTATTATTTTTGCATTGATGGCTCCACACGTTCCATATGGAATAACATATCCACTTTGGCTTAGTGGAACATTCTTAATGATATTCTGTGGTATTAGTCGTGGTAGTTTTGGTATGGTAGTAATGAGTGTTGTTATGACGATCATAGACACTTATGGCTACATACGTTTCCTACTACAATAAATATATATGAATAAGGTTGATCCAGCCAAAATTGGATATATTGGTTTGCAAGCCATAAGTTGCAAGGAGAAAATATGAGTTACGTTGACGCGATGTGGGATCGCGACAAAGACGTCGTTCACGTTGTTGAACGTGATGAAAAAGGTGTAAGACGTTTTGTTGATTATCCCGTAAAATATACATTTTATTACCCAGACAACAAGGGTAAATTTCATAGCATATTTGGTGAATCATTATCCAAAGTCACTGCTAGAAGTTTTAAAGAATTTACAAAAGAACAAAAAATACATAGCAATCATACATTGTATGAGAGCGACATCAACCCAGTGTTCCGTGTTTTAGAGGAACACTATCTAGGCCAAGAGCCGCCAAAACTACACGTTGCATTTTTTGATATTGAGGTGGACTTTGATCCAGAACGTGGCTACGCAAGTCCAGACGATGCGTTTATGCCAATTACTGCGATTGCTGTTCACCTACAATGGTTAGATACATTAGTTTGTTTAGCGTTGCCTCCAAAGACTTTAACAATGGAGCAAGCAAAAGAACAAATTGCAGAATTTCCAAATACAATTTTATTTGAAACAGAAGCAGAACTGTTAGATACTTTCCTAACACTAATTGAAGATGCTGATGTATTAACTGGTTGGAACTCAGAAGGCTTTGATATTCCGTACACCGTTAATAGAGTTGTTAAGGTATTGAGTAAAGAAGATACTAAAAGATTTTGTTTATTTGATCAATATCCTAAAAAAAGAGAATACGAAAAATTTGGTCGTACAGCAATTACATATGACTTAGTTGGTAGAGTGCATTTGGACAGTCTAGAAGTTTATAGAAAATACAAATATGAAGAAATGCACAGTTACAGACTAGACGTAATTGGCGAACTAGAAGTTGGCGAAAACAAGACGCAATACGAAGGAACGCTTGATCAACTGTACAATCAAGACTTTAAAACATTTATTGAATACAACAGACAAGACTGTGCGTTGTTAGATAAAATGGACAAGAAGTTAAAATTCCTTGATCTTGCTAACGTATTGGCACACGGTAATACTGTATTGCTACAAACAACAATGGGTGCTGTGGCTATGACCGAGCAAGCCATTATTAACGAAGCACATCAACATGGTCTTATTGTTCCAAGTCGTACACGCAAAGCAGAGCAAGGAGATACTGCGGCTGCTGGTGCGTATGTAGCATTTCCTAAAAAGGGCTTGCATGATTGGATTGGCGCAATTGACATTAACTCACTGTATCCTAGTGCCATTCGTGCGCTTAACATGGGACCAGAAACTATTGTTGGACAGTTGCGTCAAACTAAAACAATGGAATTTATTGAAAGTCAAATGACTTTACATAAAAAATCCTTTGCAGGTTCATGGGAAGATAAGTTTGGTACTGTAGAATATGAAGCAGTCATTAATCAAGACAAAGCCGAAGAAATTACTATTGACTGGGAAAATGGTGAAGTAAGTGTACATAGCGGTGCTGAGATTTATGAAATGATTTTTAATAGTCATAAGCCATGGATTTTAAGTGCTAACGGAACAATTTTTACTTACGAAAAAGAAGGTATCATTCCAGGCTTGCTCAAACGTTGGTATAGCGAACGTAAGGATATGCAGAAGAAAAGCAAGGAAGCAGAAAAGGCAGGCAACAATGTTGAAGCTGAATACTGGGACAAGCGACAAATGGTGCGTAAAATTAATTTGAACTCGCTGTATGGTGCGTTGTTGAATCCAGGTTGCCGTTTCTTTGACAAGCGTATTGGACAAAGTACTACACTAGTTGGTCGTCAAGTTGCACGACATATGGCAAGTAAAATTAATGAAATTGTTTGTGGCACATATGACTACAAAGGTAAGAGCATTATTTACGGCGACACAGACTCCTGTTACTTTAGTGCTTGGAGTACTTTAAGAAACGAAGTTGAGAAAGGTAATTTACCTTGGGATAAAGATACTGTAGTTTCACTGTATGATCAAATTGCAGAAGAAGTTAACGAAAGTTTCCCACAATTTATGTTGGATTATTTCCATGTTCCAAAGTCGCGTGGTGAAGTTATTAAAGGCGGTCGTGAACTAGTTGCTATTAAAGGACTGTTTATTACTAAAAAGCGTTATGCAGTTCTTATCTATGATAAAGAAGGCAAACGTATTGACGTAGATGGTAAACCTGGCAAAATCAAAGCTATGGGTCTAGATCTCAAGCGCAGTGATACTCCAGAATATATGCAAAACTTTTTAGAAGAAATTTTGCTTGATGTATTACAGGGTAAACAAGAACAATATGTCTTAGATAAGATTATTGAATTCCGAAGAGAATGGAAGACTAGAGCAGGTTGGGAAAAAGGAAGTCCAAGACGTGCCAATAATATTACTGATTATGCTGAACAAGAACGCAAGCAAGGTAAAGCCAATATGCCCGGACATGTCCGTGCAAGTATAAACTATAATCGTTTGCGTGAAATGAACGGCGACAAATATTCAGTACAGATTGTCGATGGTATGAAAGTATATGTTTGTAAACTAAAGAATAATGCGTTAGGTTATACTAGCGTTGCTTATCCAGTAGATGAATTGAAAATTCCTAAGTGGTTCCAAGAACTACCGTTTGATGACTCTGCAATGGAACAAACAATTATTGATAACAAAATTGACAACTTGATTGGAATTCTAGAATGGGATATACAAAGCACTACAGATAGCGGTAGTACTTTTAACAAATTGTTTGACTTTGAGTAACAAACATTTGACTTTGGTCCTAAATAAAACTAAACTTAACTATAGGAGATTATAATGAAAGATATTTTACAAGACATCGTGGGGCATACGCATAACCTAGGCTTTTTAAACATTGTTAAAATTAGCGGTGATGACGATGCAACAAAAATTGACAGTATGGCAGATGACCGCACTGTTATTATGCTAGGCGAAACAAACGCACCAGTTCCAGAAATGAGCGGTGTATTTGGTATGCCACAACTTAACAAGTTAAAGTATTTACTAGACGGTTCTGAATACAAGGACAATGCTAAAATTGAACTACAGTATGCTGAACGCAATGGAAGTAATATTCCAGTTGGTATACATTTTGAGAATAAAGAAGGTGACTTTAAAAACGACTATCGTTTTATGAACACAGAAATCATTAACGAAAAGTTAAAGTCTGTTAAATTTAAAGTTCCTAAGTGGGACGTAGAACTAGAGCCTAGTGTTGCAAGTGTACAGCGTTTTAGCTTCCAAGCAGGTGCTAACACAGAACACAGTACATTCCTTGCAAAAACAGATGGAGATAAACTAAAGTTTATTTTTGGTGATGCAAGTACGCACGGTGGCGAATTTGTTTTTGCAACAGGTGTTAGCGGAAACCTAAATAAAGGATGGACATGGCCCGTTGCTCCAATCCTAGCAATTTTAAAAATTGCAGATGTAAACAATACTAAGATGAGTTTTAGTAACGAAGTAGGCGCTGTTATGATTACATTAGACAGCGGTATCGCAACTTACAAGTACATCGTTCCAGCACAGGCTTAATATGATTAAAGGCATTAACTCAACTGGACGTTATACGATAGTAACTGGTGGAAACACCAGTTCCACTTATATTAATAACTACAGTGGACAACCTGGTGTAGGTAATTTGCGTTACAATCCAGGTACTTCAAATATTGAAGTATTTGATGGTAATTCATGGATTATGATGTCTACTAATTACGCATCTGTTGGACTAACAGTAGACGCTGAAGCATTGCTTGATTGGGCACGTGAACAACGTGATAAACAACTAGCTTATCAAGCCATGTCAATAGAACATCCAGCAGTTAAGAACGCTTTTGATGCTTTTAAACGAGCAGAAGAACAATTAGATTTAGTTTACAAGTTGTCAAAAGATTATGAAAAAAATGATCACGGAGTGACTACGAGTCCATGAATAGAATAAATTATAACAACTCACAAAGAGATTACGCAGTATATTTGCCAGCTATTAGTAGTTTTTATAGCAAAATTATCAGCAATCAAAGATACAATCCAAAAAGCGCAGTGCCAGCAAATCGTCCTCCAAAAGGATTTGAGAATGGTACAGAAAGCATGAACTTTTTAGATCCAGAACTTGGTGCTTTCCACTACAAATGGGGTTTGTATTCAGCAGGTCACGCACAATTAGATTTGCAAAAAACTCTAACGCAAGATGCTATGATCCAAGAGCGTCGTAGAGGCGATACAATTATCTTAGGCGACTCAGGTGGTTTCCAAATTGGTAAAGGTGTTTTAAAGTTTGACTGGAGTGACTTTAAAGGCGCCGGTGCTAATAAGACACGTGATCAAATTTTAAATTGGCTAGAACTAACTGCTGATTGGTCAATGTGTTTAGACGTTCCAACATGGGCTAGTAACGATTTACATCGTGAAAAGACAGGTCTTAAAAACTTCCAAGATTGTTTAGATGCAACAATGTGGAACAATGATTACTTTGTTAAAAATCGTTTAGGGCATACTAAGTTCTTAAACGTATTACAAGGCAACAGTCCAGAAGAAGCAGACATTTGGTATAACACAGTTAAGCATTTGCCGTTTGAAGGTTGGGCAATGGGTTCACAAAATATGTGTAACATGCCAATTATTCTAAACAGACTTCTTACTATGCGTGACGAAGGTATGTTAGAAGGCAAAGACTGGATGCACTTCTTGGGAACTGCTCCATTAGACTGGGCATGTTACTTAACTAGTATTCAACGTGTATTGCGTAAGCATTGCAATCCAAACTTAACAATCAGTTTCGACTGTGCAAGTCCATATATTGCTGTTGCGTACGGTTTGTCTTATACTGATCCAAGTTTCCGTAGAGACAAATGGTCAATTATTATGGAAAAAGCTCCAGACAACAAAGTATGGGCTGGCAGTGATATTCCTTTCCCATGGCACAGTAGTATTGGCAATCGTTTAACAATGGGCGATGTTTGTTACTATGCTCCAGGCGACTTAAACAAAATTGGCAAAGAAGGTAAAACATCTTGGGACAGTTTTAGTTATGGTCTTTACATGGCACATAATACTGAGATACATATCCAAGCAGTACAACGTGCTAATCAATTAGCAGATATGGAATGTGCTCGTTACAAGCCAGATTGGAGAGCATGGAAGAAAATGAACTCTAAAGATGAAAAGAGTGACAGTCCTAGTGAATGGGTTCCACGTAACATTCTTTATTTTGATCGTTTTGTAAATGAGCTATTTGAAACTGATGATCCACAATCAATGCTCAAACATGGTCACCGTTTCTTAACTGAATTGCAAGGTGGTATGCAACGTGGTAAAGTTCAAAATGACACATTTAATAATCTGTTTGAAATGGAAGATCCTATGCCAAGCGACAATGATCTAAGTGATATGAATAATGAAAAAATCGTTGAACTTGAGCATAGTTTGGACTGATTTAATCAAAACAGTATTGACATTTAATCTTAAAACCTGTATTATAAACAAATGCTAGATACACAACAAAGACAAGAAGTTACATATTTTACAGGCTACGAAGTAGAACATACCATTTGTCATGGTATGTATACTTTGTTTGTCGTAGGTACTCCTCCTCTAGAAGAAATTCTAATGATGGCGACGTGCGGTTCAGACAAAGTTACACATATCTACTTTGGTACTAGTCAGAGTTTTAATCCTAAATCTATTAGCCAAGAAGAATATAAAGCATGGGATGAAGTTATTATTGGCTGTTTGAAGAAAGACTTTTGGGTAACGCTGGACTTTGGCGTTGAACATATTGAAGGTGTTTTGGAATCAGCTTATAACGAATATCCACGCTTCGTCCCCATGATTAGTGTTAAGTTACCTTACATTAATCAACTCAACTATAATGCCACACTTAAACTGGATGACCGAACTTGGGGTGCTACAAATCCAGGTGTGTGGACACATCAACTGCATGACTTAATGAGTAAAGACAAGTATACTTATTGGGATCAGTACACACAAGATACTACTTTAAATGATGAGTAAAATTGTAAAATTTGGCAATTATGCAATTCCTGCATTGTGTTTGCTTAACCTTATATTAGCAGGAAGTACTGACGCCGCTATGGCATGGGCAGTTGCCTTTGCAGGCTGGACTGCTCATTTAATTGAAACAAGAAAATCAAAATGATTATCAAACAAGACATTCGCCCTAACAAAATGATTTGGGTTACTTTCCGCAAAGAAGGTATGCACAAATATCCTGCCGCACTAACAGACCCAGCACTTGCTACAGGTGATGAATATGATGTTAGTTTCCTAGGCTATCCGCATCGCCACATTTTCCACTTTAAAGTTTGGATTAGTGTTACGCACGATGACCGCGATATCGAATTTATCCAGTTTAAACGCTGGTTGGAGAACCTTTACAAAGAAGGTACACTACAACTAGACTATAAGAGTTGCGAGATGATGTCAGGCGATTTGCATGACGCTATCTCCAATAAGTATCCTAACCGTGAGGTTTGGATTGAGGTCTCCGAAGATGGAGAAAATGGTTCTTTTATCAAATATTAATTTAAGGAAACAAAGCTATCATGGCTAAGAACTACAACGATTACAAGTATTTTGAAAATCGTCCTGATGTTGTCAAAATTTTTGATGACCTTGAAGCATGGCAAGACTATTGCCGTTTTAACTTGATTGAGTTTAACCCAGCTCATCTTTATAAATCCCCAGAGTACAAAGAATTTGTACGTCGAAAGAATGGCGGTCATCGATTCCAAGGAAGGAATGGCAACGCTAGATTCAATAACGGCGAGCGTAAGCCATACCAAGGCAACAAACCTCGCTATGAGAACAGAAACAATGGCGAACGTTTTTCTCGTTGATTTAGAAGCTGTCGAAACAAGGTACACGGGTCAATGGAAGGCCCATGTACCTTTTTTGCTTAGAAAGGCAGGACACAATGTTCAAATTATATCTGGCCCTACGGATATTCCTACAGCCACTACTCCTGGTGCTTTTCTTAATTTTGGTGGCACCAATATATACAAGTCTGCACAGGTTGAGCAGATGGGCCGGCTATTTTGTAACGGAGCCGTTCATCCCGGCGATCACTTTATTTTTACTGATGCTTGGCACCCGGGTATCATCAACTTAAAGTACATGAGTGAACTACTGAATATTCCAGTAGTTACACACGGCTTATGGCATGCTGGCAGTTATGACCCGCAAGACTTTTTAGGACGCTTAGTTGGTAACAAGCCTTGGGTCAGACACGCAGAGAAAAGTTATTTCCATGCGTTTGATCACAACTACTTTGCTACGCAATTTCATATTGAAATGTTTGATAAGAATTTGTTTGACGGCATGTATGGTCCAAACTATACACAGCACGACAACAAGTTTGTACGCACAGGTTGGCCCATGGAATATATGGACTCTACGCTAAATCAATATAAAAATATGAAGAAGCGTGACCTTATACTATTCCCGCATCGTATCGCTCCTGAAAAGCAAGTTGAAATTTTTAGAGATTTAAAAGAGCACTTACCACAATATGAGTTCATTGTTTGTCAAGACCAACAATTGACTAAAAATGAATATCATAACTTGCTAGGTGAAGCAAAGATGGTGTTTAGTGCAAATCTACAAGAGACCCTAGGCATATCTTGCTATGAAGGTGCTATTGTAGATGCTATTCCTATGGTTCCAGATCGTTTAAGTTATACAGAAATGTATTACGATACATTTAAGTATCCTAGCAAATGGACAGAAAGTTTTGAATCGTATACTGTATATAGACAAGAACTTTGTATGGAAATTATCAAACACATGGATAATTACGAATCAAGATTATCAAAGATTCGTAATCAAGCACAAGACTTAACACTAAACTTCTTTAGTGCTAATAATTTATTGGAGATCATTAAATGAAGTGGTTAAACAGATGGATTCTAAAACGTGCTGAAAAATTAATGGTAGAAGACATTCCTACTAAAACTGCTGAAAAATATCCATTTGCTGGAAACAGTATTGGGACAGTTGCATCAATTGGTGGCAAATTTGATGTTAATGGAATGAACTTTAAAGTTTATAAAGCAAGTGGTGGTACAATTATTGAAACTAATCAATATGACCGTCGAACTGATCGTCACACAAACGGTCTTTATATTATTACCGATGACAAAGATTTGGGTAAAGAAATTGGTAAAATAATTACCATGGAATCTTTGAGGAATTGACTTTGATCCTAAATAATGTTACAATTATATTGTATTGAATTGGAGAATTAAAATTGGTATATAACAAAGTATATGTAAGCCATGACGAAGAAGAAACTGCCTTAGATGCAATGGCAGGTGACGGCGGCTATCAAGAAGGCAAGTACTTAGGTGACTTTCTTCGCTTTAAAATGAAACGTGAAGGTAAACGTTTTTGGGCAGGCGATAATATTAGTGATTATGTTAGCGAGCAAGATAAAGAAAGATTAATTGACGAAGCAACAGAAGCTTTTGAAACTGTTCTCGATAGATTACTCATTGATCGTGAAAACGATCCTAATAGTAAAGGTACTGCAAGACGTCTTGCTAAAATGTACTTTAATGAAATAATGGCAGGAAGATATGAACCAGGACCAGACGCAACCGCATTTCCAAACGACTCGCAGGACCGTTACGAAGGTATGTTGGTTGTTCGTAGTGAGCTTCGCAGTATGTGTAGCCATCATCACCAACCCGTTACTGGCGTTGCTTATATTGGCATTATTGCCGCTGAGAAACTTATCGGACTCAGCAAGTACACACGCATCGCACAGTGGTGTGCAAGACGAGGTACTCTCCAGGAGGAACTTTGTAATGACATTGCTAGGGAAATCAGCAAAGCAACCAACTCAGAAAACGTAGCAGTTTATATTCAAGCAACACATGGATGCTGTGAGAATCGTGGCATTATGGCACACAGTTCATTAACGCAAACTACAGTGTTAACTGGTACATTTAAAACTGATCCAGGTGCAAAGAAAGAATTCTTTGACAACATTAAACTTCAGCAAGAGTTTGCTCCGCGATGAACGTAGACTTTGACACTCAACACAAATACTATTTAGAGTACAACATCAAAGCAGTAGAGTTGGGAGTGATGTGTAACGAGTTCCCTGCACTTAAAAAGGCATGGGAACAATTTAAAACTGTTTATGAACTTTGTAAGGAAGACAACAATGAGGCTCACCGAACGATTCCTTAACTTTTTAGAACGACATGATCGTAAGCGTGTTATTATGGACCGTACTTGTGACGAGCCACTTTTAACACGCTATTACCTTTTCTTAAAGGATCGAAAAACATTTCCTTTTAATGTGTTCTTACATAAATTTCATAAAGGAGATCCAGGTGATGTACATGATCATCCATGGCCTTACGCTACTTTAATTCTCAAAGGCGGATACTATGAATGGACTCCTCTATTTGACGGCAATGGTAAAATGATTGGTGAAGAAAAACACTGGCGTGGCCCAGGTCACTTCCGTATTTGTAGTGCATACAGTTATCACAGGATCGAGTTAAAGCCTGATGTTACTCCTTGGACATTGTTCATGCCAGGTCCACAAAAAAGAGAATGGGGATTTCTAGTTAAGAATAACTGGATCCAAAATGATCAATATTTAAAGGAAAAATATGAACAAGCTCATAATTGATAATAATCAATTTAAAGGGCTAGTTGCTAAAATTTGCAGGGACATATCTGCAAGTAACTGGCGTCCAGATTATATTGTAGGATTAACTCGTGGCGGTTTGCTACCAGCAGTAATGATTAGTCATTATTTTGATGTTAGATGTGAAACATTAAAAGTAAGTTTACGTGACGGTGTAGAATGTGAAAGTAATCTTTGGATGGCAGAAGATGCGTTTGGCTATGTAAGCGATCCTAAAGCTATTTTAAAATTTGATACACATCTTGCTAAAAATATTTTAATAGTAGATGACATAAATGATAGCGGTGCTACTATAAATTGGATTATGGACGATTGGCGCAGTGGTTGCCTTCCTAACAATAATCAATGGGACCATGTATTCAACAATAATGTAAAATTTGCAGTTATAGTTGATAACTTGGCAAGTGAGTGCAAAGTCAAAATGGACTTTACTGGCATGGAAGTTAACAAAGCAGAAAATGATGTTTGGATAGAATTTCCTTATGAAGAATGGTGGACTAAAAATGCGTGAAAATGTAATGTTAAATCAGCCTCCTTTTATTGAAGACAGTGAGGCTCCTTGGGATAACTTGCTAGAAGAAGATTTTCACGTAAAAGTTTTTTACGATAAGTATCCAGTAACTGATGGTCACTTGTTGTTTGTGCCTAAATATAATACAGTTGCAGTATTAATGGACGCATTTGAAAGTGCAGTTCGTGATGGTATGAAAATGGTTGAGTCTGGAGAATGTGATGGATTTAACGTAGGTTTCAATTACGGAAAATCTGCAGGTCAAACAGTTGGCTGGCCACATGTACATCTTATCCCCCGTCGCACTGGTGACATGGCAGATCCTACAGGCGGTGTTAGACACGTAATACCAGAAAAAGGAAATTATAAAAATGCAAATAAGAGTTAAAGAAAACGCAGAAGAATTTGGTAACTGCGGCTGTGGTCGCAGTCCTACAGGCAAATGTATTGGTTGGCATGGTCTAAATGAAGAAGAACTTGCTAAAGCTAAACGAGACTGGGATCTTGAGGAATATCAAAAACATGCTCAAGAAGTCTGGAACGACAGTTGCACATCTGTTAGAAAATCATAAATCAAATATCTAAATTTAATGCGTATTTTGTTTTTAACAGTTATTTTACTGTTATCCCCAATATCCGTTTTTGCAAAAAAAAGCAAAGAGCCGTCTATTCTTTTGTACAATGACACAGAAGCACATCAAGTAATAGCTAGGAATTATGATCAAAGACCAATTGCTAGTCTAACAAAATTAATGACAGCTATGGTAGCTTTAGATTATAAAACATATTTAGATGCAACATATTATATGTCAGACAAAGCAGGCAGTAAACTTCCTAAAAAGTTATATACTAAAAAGGAATTACTAACTGCAATGTTAGTTAGAAGTGACAATGCGGCGGCGGAAACCTTAGCTGAAAGTTACCCAGGTGGTAGGAAGATGTTTATTAAAGCAATGAACGTAAAGGCTAAAAATTTAGGAATGAAACATACTGTGTTTGTTGATCCAACAGGATTGAGCAAAGGAAATATTTCTACAGTAGACGATGTTGGCATTATGATGTCTAATGCTTCTAAATATAATTTTATTACTAACAACAGTGCTAAAAAAGAAGCTTCGTTTGAAATACCAAAAAGTAATAGAACTAAAATTATTACTTTGGAAAATACAAATAAGAAACTACTTAATGAATTTGATAATATCACAGCAAGTAAAACTGGTTTCACTTATGCCGCTGGATTTTGTCTTGCAATAACAGTTGAGAAAAATGATCAAAAATATATTGTAGTAGTATTGGGTGCAAAAAATTCTAATCATAGAGCAGAAATTACAAAAGATATTTTACGAAAGATATGAAAACATTCAAACATCAAGTAAAAATAAATTGGCATACTGGTCAAGGTAATATCTGGTGGAATGAAACATGTGCTATGGTCCTTGAAGTATTTGGTTTACCTGGTAACAGATTCATGTATAGACCGTTTACGGATTATATGATTTTTGAATTTGAATCAGAGAAAGACCAAAGATTGTGTCAAATTTTACTTTCAGATAGAATTTGACTTTTATAACTTTTTATAATATAATATTAATATGAGTAAAATTAAAATCGCAGAGCTGTTTTACAGCATACAAGGTGAAGGACGCTATATGGGCGTTCCTTCTGTTTTCTTACGTACATTTGGTTGCAACTTTAAATGTGCTGGGTTTGGTATGCCTAAGGGAGAACTAAGCAAAGAAGTTGAGTCTATTGCCGCAAGAGTTGGAGAATTTAAATCTTATG
>JACCDX010894415.1_pt1 | contig 48772 bp, 36 predicted proteins | sample 7449681 | NCBI WGS metagenome assembly JACCDX01 (sample SAMN15323450, study PRJNA562643) | freshwater metagenome | isolation source: river surface water | place: USA:Blue River Watershed | collected 2017-08-18
GTGTTGTTTTTCAGAGACGCAAAAATGGCGTCTGTTTTGGAGTACATTAGTTGCACGAGCAAGGAATACGATGACGTGGTAAATCTGATTCGTAAAACATGTCCAGATGAGTGCATTGTGAGCATTGACAAGGTGAAAAATCCCAGACTAGACGAGGAATTTCAGAAAGTGAAGGCAGAAATTCAGAAAAAGCGGGGCAAGGAACCTTCCGAGAAAATTGTATTTCACGGAACGTCGGAAACAGGAATGTGGTCAATTGTATCTGAAGGATTCAAACTTTCCCACAATAAGCGAAGCGCCTATGGAATTGGAACGTATTGTTCAGAATCGGCGGCAGTCGCCAGGTCGTATGCGCAGAAAACACAACGTGACGATAATGCCATGCTGGTGTGCAAGATGGTATGGGGTAAACCTATTCTAGGCAGGGCAAATACTGCCATAAATACAGAGATAGCGGATGTGGGTGTAGACAATCTACAAAAACCGTCAATTCTCGTAGTTCCCTACACCTACGCTATAATTCCTCTGTATGCAGTACAGTTTTATGCGGCGGCAATTCGCTAGAGGAACTTGTATTATTTTCGGAAATCGAGGGTAATTCTGGTTCATACACAGTTAGTTTACGCGAAGAACTGGACATTCCAGAGATTCCCTGAATATTATTAATAAATAATTCCCTATCGATAGATTTTTCAAATTGAATTTGTTTAATATGCGATATATTATTTAATGACTTATCGTCTTCTTCAGGAATTATTGTTACAATAGGCACTTCTTTTTTGGCTTCCAAAATTTCTTCTATTTGCGTATCAGAAGGTTTGATTTCTAGCGGATGTATCTGAAACAGTTTCTTTGTAAGAATTCCAAGAAATGAAAGGGGCGATTTTTTATAAAGTTCCCTTGATCCCAACAATAGATTTGTAAAAATTCCTTTTGTTGCAACATCCAAACAAACATACCATATCACAGTCTGGTTAACCGTAATACTTCCTGATTTGTACAGTATATGTCCCAGTGGATATAAAATCCATGAGCAAACAACGGATATAAGGATGGCACGATAGATGCGATAGCGAATAGAATCACGATAGATGGATGTTGGAGGCAAAGAAAGTTTCTCCATCCGTTTGCGGAATACTTTCAGTTTTTGTAAATAGTAGGTGAACAAGGCGCAAAAACACAGACAGGCATACACAAACGTTGAATAAATAACAATCGTGTTTGTGGAAAGAAAGGAAATATAGCCACTGAATACCATTGTCATATCAGTAAGTACAATCAAAATATAATGCGTCAGAGGAATATGTATGAGCCGAGCTAAGTTAATCAGAATCATGGGTGTAGTAAAGATCCATTCTACGTAAAAATAAATTAATGATTCTTGATTCCCTACCATAAGTTGATCCGCTATCATACAGGAATAGAGAACAAGGGGTATTACCGTTATTAAATGAGAATAGTAATAGTAGAGTTTATCCTTATAATTTCCCACAAAGATTCGTGCTAAATGAATTTGGTATCCAATTAAGGATCCAAATATACCGATAGCAATAGAACACGGAATAATTATGGACATACCATACTTAGGTATACGATGTTTGTTTTAACCCTAAATAATTTTGCTTAATTCAAAATTAACAAAATTATGTATATGTTTAGATGAACTTAGTGTTTGCGGGTATTGCGGCGGTGTTTACGGCTTGCTTTACGAGTCCGTTTTCCACCATGGAATTTCAGAGTTTTTTCCATCATAGCCGCGAGTTCATCATTTTCCCTACTGTTCTTGTTGGTAACACCTTGTTTAGGAGGGTAACCGAGCAAAGACCGAGCATAGGCATATTTAGGGGATTTGGGACTTTCGTTCTCGTCATTGCTGTTTGCCACATGTTCGGCAGAAATAGTTGCCCCACTAAACATCTTAATTACCTGGTTGCGCTCATGAGAAGCTAAACGCGGGTTCGGGACGAGCACTGTTGTGGTGCGCTTAAAAAGCACAGAGGTCGGATTTTCAGCCCGTTTATGGGGTTTGATGAGTGAAATTTTCCAAACCCCTTTACCGGGTTCATTGGCCGGATGTACAATCTCACCGGTAATATCGCGTCTTGGATTTGTATCTAGATGTTCCTCAGTTATGGTCTTTTTCACCAGAGGTTTAATTGATTTTGATGCCATTTCTATATAGTTGTATGATTTTTTTTGAACTAAGGGTAAATATCAAAACAATACTACCTACCAAAAAAAGGAACCAATGATGAAGAAGAAAAAAGAAAACGGTAGAAAGATGTTTTAGAAATGTGGACATCCAAGAGAGTTCGTGTTGATGATCCATTATGGCATTCTCGGGAACTTTACAATAGGGGTCCACGGACATACAGGGTTCAAAAAATACATGATCCAGGACATGTATCGCCTGTTTGTGTTCCTTTATGAATTGTGTCAATATGACAGGACCCGTAGTATTTTGAACGTATAGAAAATTATTTAAATAGTCGGACTCGTTAACATGCTTATCCGTTATTTTTTGAATAAACTCAAGGAGAAGAGGATGTTTGGGCGTTACAATAAGAACCGCATTATTTACCATACCCAGTTTATCGTAGGGAAACGCGGAACCACTTACAATAAAATCATGGGCATCTAGACCGGGTGTCTCACGGAGTGGATGAAGAGGTTTCATATCCAAATCTAGACTAATGCCCCCGTATTTATAAAGTAAAATATATCGACCATAATCTACGCGGGAAATCATGTGGGGAAACGAACGATATTTCTCCAAAAAAGCCGGACTTAAACTTTCACATTCCTTGGCAATTTCCTCCTCATCCCAGGTCATAATTTGGAATTCTGGATTCATATCTCTCAAGCGTTCAATATTGGCATTAAATTTCTGGGGTCGTTTCTCCCATCCCTGCATCCAGATTTGGTGAATAATCGGAGGAGCAAGCATGTTTGAAATTCTTACTATACCTATTGAAAATCTGCTATATCCATTATTGCATTTACAATATCATTCTCATATTTATTCAGAGCAAATAGGATTGTAGGAAGTGATACATCAGTTTGAGTCTGAACTAGGGCTACATCCACTTTGCTTGATCGCCCTTGTAAACCATTGATTTCATAGGTCCAGTCCGTTTCCGTTTCGGCAATCTGACTTACTTGCTGTTCATAGGTTTGAGGACAGAGTTGAAAGTTGCCACTTTCAATCTCTGGATGCCTTGGTTGGGATGGTGGTATCACAGGTTCCTGAAATGGTAAGGGAGGGAGATGAGGAATTCGTCTTTGCCAAAATTCATGGACAGCTCTCTGAATTCTGAATAGCTGGTCTTCCATTTCGTTGTCAGAATCCTCGTCAGAATCTTCGTCCACTATTTTTACGCGATACCGACACGTTGGACAGGTTCCCTTCTTTTCTATCCAAGAATCCACACAACATGTGTGGAATGTATGATTACACAAGAATGTTGTTTCTTGAGCCTCTATAGTCTCATAACAAATGGCACAAACGTTCATTTTCAAATAATGTGATCCGTTTCTAGAGAACAGGACATGCATCAATTTTTTATCAATTAAGAGGTAGGATGGATCTGTTTGAAAAAGGAATTCAGATTCGTTTGGAGGAAGGCATGGATCTGGACAAAGTTCTGAATAAATTTCACGTGAATTTGGGATATTTATCCAACTCACGCAAATTGTTTGATCTCAGTTCAGGCAAATATCACGCCGATAAATTTCTCGGAAAGGGAAGTTACTCCACAATTGTTCAAGTGCTTAACCAAGAATCCCAACAAAAAAGCACGATTAAATTAATTGATCTCAAGGAAAATACCATTGAAAATGTTCTTAAAGAGTGTATTATTCACTGTATTTTGGAAAAAGAAAGCGAGGATGCCCCACATGGCCCCTATGTACCCCGATTTCTGGAAGTTGCCTTGGATCCCATACATAATCTCATGATTCTTAGAACGGAATTAATTGATGATATATTGTATTATAGATATAAGGCAGGTACAGCGGCTGAAAATGATCGCGTTATTCCTCGTACATTAGCACATGTAGCATATATTCTGGATTTCTTTTACAGTCGCTTACAGTTTAATCATCGTGACTGTAAACCGGATAATTTTCTTTACAATTATTCGCCTGAAACGGGTGAATTTGATCTGAAATTAATTGATTTCACATTTTCCTGTTTGAACTGGCGGGGAATTCAGATTAATGCTGGTGAATACTTTCCTGAAAGTCCCTGTTTCCATAAATCACGCGATTTAACGCAATTTCTATACTGGCTGGGTACAAATACATCTATTCCGATAAGCCGACATCTCAAACAAACGATTCAGGATCTCTTGACATTTCCAGTTGGTGGAACCATTTGCCGTTTATTTGCGGGCTGTTCAGCCTATGATACAGCGGCGTTTTCCTGGGGCCAAACTTATGCTTTTTTGGATCTGCCACAAATTCGGAACAAGAAGACGTATGCCAAGGCAATTCAGAAACTGATGATGGAGATGTTGGGATCCCAGGGACACACTCTGAAAAATATATGGTCTCAGACTATTCCTGGACTTCCTCATTGTATTGCGGACAAAGTGGTAAATCCGAAAACGCGTCGGTGTATTCGGCGCGACTCCCAGCACGGCAAAGAATTACTGAAAAAATCCAAGAAATATTCCACGCCGTCCACGCGTACCTTGAAACGCCACCAGAAAAAGATGGATAAAAAATGAATGGCAGTGACCCTACTCCATATCAATCCACAAAACGCAAAAATGGACCGTGTAGGAATTTGGGAAGAAACAAAACGCCGGTATGCCAACATGGCTCCTCAGAACTCCATTGTTGTGGATTCCTTTTCAGAGTCTAAGTATGCCCAGATACCACGACCTTATCCAGAAACCAAGATTACCTGGCATCAAACGGATTGTGTGGATGTAGCAATTGCGCTCAAACAAAAAGGTCTGAATCCTCTTCTGCTAAATATGGCATCCGATTTTCAACCAGGAGGAGGTGTTTGGAAAGGGGCGTCTGCACAAGAAGAAGAACTCTTCAGGCGAAGCAATTATTTTAAGTTTCTTCATCGGCGCTGGTATCCCTTTCCTCAATTCAGAACGATTGTAAGTAGGGGCGTGGAATTCTATCGGGATTCGGCGGCAAATCAGTATGCCGTTCTCCAAACACCGGTCACCCTGGATTGTGTAGCTGTGGCTGGCTTGCGAAAACCTGAACGGACCGCGGATAAACGGCGATTCCTGAAATCCGCGGATGCTGAACTTCTTCTGAAAAAACTCCGCATCCTGTTTCAGGTCGCTTATGAAAATGGCAACGATGCTCTTGTACTTTCGGCACTTGGATGTGGGGCATTTCAGGGACCCGTAGAACATATTGCCGAACTTTTCCGGCAGGTAGTGGAGGAAAATCGCGGGGTTTTCCGTGAAATAACCTTTGCCATTCTGGGTGAAAATTATGGTACTTTTCGCCGAGCTTATTCGTCTGCAAACAGCTCATGAAGATGATTGAATTGATTTCCAAACAGAAACTCCTCTACGAGATCATTGGTTTCTTTGCCCTGATGAGCCTCATCTAGCCAATCGGCCACATCAAAATACAACTCTGGAAAGAGTTCCACTGGACCCCATGTTTGAAACCAGTCCAGAATAAGATGGTACATTTCACTCATGGATACCTCTTTAGCCCAGGCATCCATGAGTTCCTTATATTTTGCAGCAATCGCTGCCTTATCAGCACACATTCTGAATTCTGTCTGAATCCGGTATCTAAACCGTCAATTTCAATTTTTACACTAAGAATGATTGAAGTTGTGACCCGAGAAGGCGTTGTTTCATCTGACGGGTCAGACGACACCATCACCATTCTGAACACCCTGCCGCCTACATCAGTTCGCCTGGATTATCATGGTGTTCTAGACACAATTTCTCCGAATAAGCAACTTCCAGAAGGTCACACCTATTGTGTGATTTCGTATGTTGGTCTGAATGGAGAAAAACATCATCAGACCAGATTGGAACTTCAGCAACGAATTCAGAAGGGTCAGATTTTGTTTGGAGTCTTGGTGTTCAAGAAAGGATACAAACGGAAAGAAAAACGAGCCTTTACGCAACCTGGAAGTAAAGCATGGGTAAATGCAAACCTACCAGAAGAGGTTGGAAAACCAACGTATTTTATTGATGATCATAAAGAGCACTTGTTATCCACACAACTCCTCTGTCCTCATATTCACTGCGAACTTTATTCAGACTCATTTTTAATAAACCTCTAAAGTATAGGAATGCTAAAATATACCCGGCGCAAGTCAAATCGCCGAATAAGGGTTCAAAGACAGAAAGGAGGTTCCGAAAAACTACATACTGCTGTGCGCGAAGATAATTTAGCAAAAGTTATTGAACTATTGGCTGCTGGAGCAGATATAAATAAGCAAAGTAATGACATTTATGGTATGACACCCTTGTATTTAGCATGTCAGGAAGGTCATTTAGACATTGTAGAAACATTGATTGCTTCTGGTGCAGATGTAAATATGGGAAGGACAGACAGTGGTGCTACACCTCTATACGCAGCATGCGAGAAAGGATATGTGGTAATTGTAAAAAACCTACTTGCTGCCGGTGCAGATATTAATAAAGCAACTACCAACATTGGTGCGACACCTTTATATGGGGCATGCTTCTATGGATATCCTAAAGTTGTGAAAGTATTACTTGCTGCTGGTGCGGATATTAATAAAGCAACTACCAATATTGGTGCTACACCCTTATACGCAGCATGTCAGGAAGGTAAATTAGAAGTTGTAAAAGAATTACTTGCTGCTGGTGCGGATATTAATAAAGCAACTACCAATATTGGTGCTACACCCTTATTCATTGCATGCTTAAATGGACATTTGGAAATTGTAAAAGAATTACTTGCTGCTGGTGCAGATATTAATAAAGCAAGGTCCGACACTGGTGCTACACCGTTATTTATGGTATGCGAGAAAGGATATTTGGAAATTGTAAAAGAATTACTTGCTGCTAATGCAGATGTGAATAAACCAACTTCCAATTCTGGTGTTACACCCTTATACATAGCATGCTTCTATGGATATGCTAAAGTTGTAAAAGAATTACTTGTTGCTGATGCGGATATAAATAAAGTAACTGCCTCCGGTGGTGTTACACCCTTATACGCAGCATGTCAGGAAGGTCATTTAGATGTTGTAAAAGAATTGCTTGCTGCTGGTGCAGATATTAATAAAGCAAGGACCGACATTGGTGCTACACCCTTATTCATGACATGCTTAAATGGACATTTGGAAATTGTAAAAGAATTACTTGCTGCTGGTGCAGATGTAAATAAAGCAAGGACGGACACTGGTGCTACACCTTTATTAGCAGCATGTGATAAAGGACAATTGGAAATTGTAAAAGAATTACTTGCTGCTAGCGCAGATGTAAATAAAGCAAGGACGGACAATGGTATTACACCTTTATATATGGCATGCGATAAAGGACAATTAGATGTTATAAAAGAATTACTTGCTGCTGGTGCGGACATTAATAAAGCAACTACCAATATTGGTGCTACACCTTTATTAGTAGCATGCGAGAAAGGACATTTAGATGTTGTAAAAGAATTACTTGCTGCTGGTGCCGATGTAAATAAAGCAAGGGCTGACACTGGTGCTACACCTTTATACGTGGTATGCTTATATGGATTTTTTAAAGTTGTGAAAGAATTACTTGCTGCTGGTGCGGATATTAATAAAGCAACTAGCACCATTGGTGCTACACCCTTATATGTAGCATGTCAGGAAGGTCATTTAGATGTTGTAAAAGAATTACTTGCTGCTGGTGCAGATATTAATAAAGCAAGGACGGACACTGGTGCTACACCCTTATACGTGGCATGTAAGAAAGGACATTTGGAAATTGTAAAAATACTATTAGGCCATCCATCCATTGATAAAACAACAGCAATTCAAGCAGCAAAAGAGGGTAAATTTACTTCAGAAATTAACAAATTACTTCTTGAAGAAAAAGAGTTATGGTCTGGATTCAGTAAATCCGATTCTGAAAAACTAGGACTTCTGTTTGAAGAACGAAAACATTCCAGCAATTTATCAAAACGACCAACAAACAGTAGTGGTGAAATAGATGAAATTCTATTTTCACATTGTCCTATATGTTTGAAATATATTTCACATGGGGAAGCCACCTGTATGTATATGAGCCACAATTGTTCGGAACTTCCAGGATTCTTTCATAAAGCACTGTTTGATAAATACAAATATAGGTATGTAAATGCATTGGGTGTTCAAACGAATCGTGTAGTTATCAGCTGGTGTACTTTATGTGGCCGAATATGCAAAAATCACCAACATTATAAACTAAATGATCATACTGTTAAAACTCCAGAACTTTTGAAAGCGGGCGCTCCGTATGAATCAGACTGTAGGAAAACAAATGGAGGCGGAGGTTGGCCTGAAAAGGCCGCTAGACATAGACGTCTTCGCGAATATGCCTTAGAATTAAATGAACAAGTAGGAACCATAACAGTTACTAAAGCGCTTGAACAACTGGTTGAAGAAATGTGGAATGCACCTTTACGACGAGAGGCGCGTATGTTGGGAAGAATGGAGGCTGAAAGGAAGTATGTTAACATTGAACATGAGGAATTTCCCAATATTCCTAACAATGTTCAAAGGGGTCAGATGGTATCTGCTATTGAATTCAAAGTCGGTGAAAAAACATTTACGGTGAAAAATGATGTACTCTATACAAATGCAGAAGGAACTAAAAAGGCAGAAGCTCCTTATCAACTTTTTTTTAAGAAATATAAAAAAACAGCAGCAAATCCCAATACAAATGTTCCTTATCCAAATGCTTCAAATCCAGAACTCATGCCAATTGTATATCCTGTAGCCCCACGAGGATTCATAGACCCTACAGGTTCTGACGATAAAGAGAATGTAATTCAATTCCGACATCGTATGGCGAACGGTACTATTAACAAACATGAAAATCCAGCAACGGATATGATTTCCAAGGATATGTTGTTCTTACAAATTGCGTCAGCGATTAATAATGGGGAAATGGAAAAAATAGGACCCTGTTGGCTATTAGGGTGTACAGCCCTAATTTATCCCCAAGAACTCAAAGCGATTATTGAGGCTTCAGAATATGCAGGTGCTAATGGAAATGCACAGAGAAACGCGGATGTAAAGACTTATGAGCGCTACAGATATGAATTTAATCAGAAATACAAAGGTGCATAGAATCCTCACGAATAGAGAGGAGTCATAATAGAAGACATACTAAAGTATTACTCTATGTATGTTTTCAAAATATTATAATTTAATCGTGCACATTTATTTTCTGTGTTTTCTTTGTTTTTTTGATTTTGCTGAAAGTTTTTTCAGAATAGTGCGGCGTGTCCCAACATTCTTCTCCTTCAGGGTTTTCAGAGTTCGTAGATTTTTACGAATACTATTTCGTTGTTCCACAAGTTGTTTGGTTTTACGGGTCCGAATACGACTCTGAATATTACGCAAAGTTTTCTGAAGTAGCTGTTCTTTTTTCAGAATATTGGCGCTCGTTTGTTTGAGCGCAAGATCCCTTTTCTTCCGAATGCTAGCGGCCAACTTTTTCAGTGTTTCGGCAGAGGGTCTGTAAAATTCATACCATTCCAAGTAGGTGCTTCGTAAAAATTCAGTTGCCATTTCTGTGTATTTCAGTAAATCAGACATGTTTGATGTGGAGCCAAACAGCCGAAATTCAACGAGTTCCCTTGGTTCTTTCCGATGAAGAGACACATATTTATTCTGACAAATTTCATGATACAATTCAGGATATTTTTCGGCATCGGTACCACCAATACACTTAGCATAGTAGGTATCTATTTCATGGCGGACTTGTGGGTAGACATCGGCTTCCCACACCTTGTATCTGGGGAAAAATGTGCGTGTAAAAAAATCACTGGTTAGAGGAATGGGTTTACCGGTTTTCTTATTTCGCAAGGAAACATTTACGTGAAATCCGGCGGTATCGTTGGCTACAAAACAGGAGGGATTCTTCATTCCTATGAATTCCAACAATTCCTGGAGTTCATCAAGTTTTGTTAGAATGGGGGAAACTAACTCAATATGAAAGGTTTCTTCTATGGCCGGCATATAATTTTCTCGTCGGTTACGATGTCCCACTTTTGCCCTATAATCCCCACACACAACACTACGATCAATCGTAAAAAAAGGACGATCGTAGCTGATTGTTTGGCTCTCAGGCATGGCTTCCAAAGAAAACGTGGATAGATTTAATTTAAAATTGGCACCATATTTGGCTCCCCCAGATACATACATATAGTCATATCGTTTTTTCATTGTTTCGGCAAGAGCAGACTTTTTGAGAATTTTTTTGGCAAATAGGGAAAATAAATTTTCCCATTTTCGTTCCTGAAAGTTCTCTGACTTCAGACGTACGGTTACGGGCATCTGAGCACATTCTGGTGTAAGTTTTACACAAATCTCTAACTCCACACCGAATAACACTTCTACATCCTCGGGTTTAATCTTTGGTAGTATTTCCTCCCTAAACAGCAAATGCTCCACGGCTTCGGTCAGAGGTCCGTATTTCGTATCTTTTACACTCTCCAAAACAAATCTACTGAGTATTGCTCCCTTATAGAGAAGGTGTTCAATACATTTATAATTATCATTCATTGCGGCATAATCTAATGCCGTATTTCCAAGTTTATCAACGCCATTTATTATGGCAGGATCAGCAAATCGTGTAAGAGCCTGTAATACTTCAATCTTTTTATCTGCTCCAAATTGATTTGTAAATTGATGAAAGATAGTTTCACCGTCTTTATTTTTTCTGGTAATATTGGCTCCTGCCTCTATTAATTGTTTAACTTGTTCCGTTAATTCCTGTTTATGAGTTACGGCAATTGACAGTGCTGTTTCATCAAATTTGTTTACGACAGTTAAATCTGATACTGGTAGTAGAACCGCAAATAGTTTATCAAAGGGAGTTTCTACTTTTTTGGGGGATTCGTCCACAGAGGAAGGGGAATCATTGTTGGAATTGTGGGGACGTCGTACCTGACTAAAATATGCCCGATAGTCTAAATCCGATTCAGCAAATCCACTGGAAAGAAGATTCATAAGAGGAGTATTTCCGAAAGAATCTTTCTGATTCGGGTCTAATCCATGTTGTAGATAATATTTAACGTCCTCTACACGACGTCGTTCTACAGCCTCAATAAGCGATGACATTTCTATTTAAAGACCAAGAGAATCTTTGTGTGGGTCGGGGTTACCAATCTAAACAAATTTAGATTGGTAACCAGAATATTGAATAACGATTAGGTTAAAGGGCTACAGAATATCTTGCCTGGGTAAGTGTCAATCATCGTGACAGCAGCATTGACAGAGCGGATTGGAAAGAAGAAATAAAATTTGATTCAATCGTATTTTTTTAGGAATCTCAACACAAAAGAAAATGTTTACCCTTTGTAGAATGAAAAGAACCCGGCGCGTTCAGAGAGGAGGTATATTTGGATTGGGTGTGAATGATCGAGATGGAGATGGATTTACAAAACTTTACAAGGCGGTGAGGAATAATAACCTTCCCGAAGTGCAAGCATTATTGAGGAGAGGTGCTGATGTAAATTTAGAATATGGCCGTTTTAATGTAACAGTTTTACATATAGCAAGTAAAAATGGAAATGTAGGAATTGTAAATGAATTACTAATGAAAAATTCAAATTTAGTATATAAACAAACAGCAAATGGAGCTAAACCAATAGATTATGCAGCTGAAAATTGTCATATTGAAGTATTTAAAGGGCTTGCAGATATGGATAATAACTTTAACGCGAATGATCTATTATACAGGGCTTGTGATAGAAATTGTTTGGAGATCGTGAAATATCTTGTGGAAGAAAAAGGGGCGGATATTAATTCAATATATTCTGAATACTCTACACCTTTAATATATTCAATTCATGAAAGAAAAAAATCAATTGTAGAATATTTATTGGAACATGGTGCGGATCCTAATCTAATAGACCCAGTCCGCAATATATCTCCTTTGCATAAGGCAGTTATCAACCGTGATCCTGACAGTGTTGAACTATTGTTGGAACATGGAGCGGATATTTCTTTGAGAATTAATAATAGAACTCCACTACAATTAGCAGAATCAGGTCCATACTCTTCTGTAATTATATTTAATATTCTGACAAATTGGGGTGGTGTTGCTCAACCACCACAAAATGTTTTAAATGTTCCTGAAGGTGCGGAAAATGCTGTTTTTCTTGATCCAATTCAAGAAGGAAATAATATGGTTAATTTTCATGGCGAACGTGCTCTCGAAAATCCTCGGTACTATAAAGAATCAACCTATAGAAGTTTTTCAAATCCTAAAAGAAATCCTTTTACACGTCAACTAATCAATCATAATACTATTAGAAGATACAAAGCGCGTGTGGTTCCAGCGGTACAGGAAGAACCCAATCAGGCTGTGGTTCCTAATGTTGCAGTTCCCAATGAAGAAGATCCTCAACCACTGAATAATAATGGTAGACAATCCCCTCGTTTACCAAATATGCCAGCAGTAGGTGGAAGAAAAAAGAGTCGGCGTATTAGACGTTCTAAACGTCGTGTGAATGCATAAATCTCAGGTCGCCTCACCTAACTTGAAATATTATGTATTAAATGCTACTCCAACCGCCAAGACGGTTGGAGATTCCAATAACATGTCATCCAAAATCGGCAATGCCGATTTTGGATTCAGAATTCATCCAAAATCGGCAATGCCGATTTTGGATTCAGAATTCATCCAAAATCGGCAATGCCGATTTTGGATTCAGAATTCATACTAATCTATATATCTCCACAGGACATTCGGCGTCTGTAGGTTCCTCAAAATATTTAGAGTATACGGCGTAGGCAATTTCTGGCACCTTTCCCTCAGAACGAAGTGTGTTCCAAGGTCATCCATCTCTGACGAGCCAAAGAATTCTCACAGACCAACCACGTTCTTTTGCTAGAGCAATGTAAGGAGCACGATGTTTCCTTCCTGAATGAGTAGCATCTACAATTACGGAGTTTGTGGAAAACCGAGTCGCCTTAAAGGTTCCAGCGGCAGTTTTAGTCTTATCTTGTTCTACATGTGTGTATCCGTTAGTAGCAAATTTACGAGCAAGTGTACTTTTACCGGAACCAGGATTTCCCACAAGAATCACTATCTCTTTTTCAGATTCTGGAAGAGGGATAGGAGTATGTTTGAGTAAAGGCAAATCACAAGGCCGAATAAAAGTCGCCCCAATGGTTTCAGCAAAGATGCGGTCAGAATTTGCCCACCGATACGCAGGATTGGGATCTTCGGCTCCTACAGCGTCCCCACACATTTCTAGCTTCTCAACTTCGGCCACTGACCATCCTAGTTCTTTCAAAAGCACATCGTAGAGGCCGCGACTAGGTTTACGATACACAGGATCAGCCTGTTTGGGTTTGGCGGTTGCCACTAAACACCAGGGTTTCCAGCCATTGACCGCCTCTAAAGCGTTCAGAATGGAGGTGAGTTTTGTTTGCGCCTGAGAATTTGCTGAATTCCAAGAAGACTGATTAGTGACCAGGGCAACAATGCTAGTTTTAGAGATATTCTGAAGAAATGTAGGAAATTCAGGATGAGCCCAGATCCAGTCAGAAGAAGAATCCGCCCATTTGCGACCAGATTTGGAAAGAATCAGAGTTCCGTCCACATCCAGAAGGAAAATTCGTTTGGCTTCTGGAAGAGGCTGTGAGGAAGGAAAACAGAAATACATTGCGGAAACAGAAATAAAAGGAAAGGGGCAAAGAAAATGTAGGATTCACTGAAGTTTTCAATTTTTTCCTCGCTAGGATATACACAACCGGTCCTCTTCGGCATCAAATCCTACATACCAGGAACCACGTTGGCCACAACATTCTTCATGATATACATGGACGGATGCCATATCGGGATGGAGAGCCAGAAGTTTTGTAAGATAAGCATGTAGGCCACCAACAGTCAGGTCGTCTTCTTCAAATGAATCTGGAAGTTCGCCAAGTTTGGAGAGCCATTTTTCCTTGTTAGCACTCTGCACTTTCCAGTCCTGAATTAGCCATTTGGCATCTCTTTCACTGCGTTCAGGCGTTTGAGGACGACTTATTATTTTTTGATGTTCTTTCGCCCATTCAATACATTTCTCAGCGTTTTCACATTCTAGACTCCGAATGTAATCCACAACTGTTTTTTTAGCGGGGTCAATTTTAGGCACACGAGTATTTTTACGAGTTCCCATTTACACTCTTTTTGTAGGAGAAGTTTAGACTCATACATGGATAAAAAATTGAAGGTAGTCAAACAATTCAGAATCTATCTGCCGTTTTTATAACCGTTTTCCAAAGTTTAGTTCAGTTTTCAGAATGTCCTGTTCTTCCTTTTCTGTAGATGCTGATGTGGAGACCTTAGGTTCATTTGCAAATCAGAAACCGGCAACTCTGCCTCAGGAACTCAAACTCAAACATATTCTGAAAACCCTTCTGAAATATCCAGCGGATGCCTTTCCCACCTCGGATCATCTTCGCAAAGCCATACATCCTCTTCAGCGCATTTACAAATGCGTGCCTTCCAAGTATGACCTGGGTATTCTGTACAGACGCCTTCAGAAAGAGGATCCTACTAACTTTCCCTACCATCCGTCGCTTCATGCAATTCTGGTACATAAGTCGGTTCGTAGCGAGAGCGGAATTCTGAATATTACTGTGAGTATGCCACCGGACAAGTTCAGCTGTAAGTACAACTGCCATTTCTGCCCCAATGAGCCAGGAATGCCTCGGTCGTATCTGAGCAACGAGGATGTTCTGTTGCGTGCTTCCCATGTGGCTTTTAACACAGTTGAACAGGTGTTTAGTCGCCTGGATACACTACAAGAGAATGGACATCCCATTGATAAACTGGAGTTCAGAGTACTCGGAGGAACTTTCAGTTGCTATGACCATCAAACTGCCGATGAATTTATTCGTGACCTGTATTTTGCAGCGAATACATACAAGTCTCTAGCAAGTCGCGGAAGAGCCAAGAAGTCCCTGGAAGAGGAGCAGGCCGAGAATGAGACGGCTGCAGTTCATGTAGTTGGCTTAGGTGTAGAGACGCGACCCGATGAAATTACAGAAGCCGAAGTGATCCGGTTTAGGCGTTACGGTGTGACCCGTGTGGAACTCGGTGTCCAACATACGGATGACACCTTGCTACGAAAGGTGAATCGCGGCCATGGTCTCAAAGCATCCAAGAGAGCCATTAAACTCCTGAAAGATTACGGATTTAAGGTGGAGATTCATATCATGGCTGACCTGCCAGGTGCAACACCTGAGGGTGATAAGGAATGTTATAGGCAGGTGCTACAATCGGACCCAGATCTGACGCCCGATTACTTGAAGGATTATCCTTGTCTGGATGTAAGTTACACCAAGATTAAGGAATGGAAGGAACAGGGACTCTGGAAACCGTATGCCGAGAGGACACCGGATGCCAGGGACCTCAAGGAAGTTCTGATTTACAGGCAGGAGATTACGCCACGATGGGTGCGCGTGAATAGGATTCAGCGGGATTTCAAGGAGGTCATGGATAAGCCAGGGCACGAAATTGGATTTACCAGTGCATCCTTACAGAATTGCCTGGCTCAGATAGTGAAAGATGAGGCCGAGAAGCGAGGAATTTACTGTCAGTGCATTCGGTGCTGTGAAGTTAGAGGAGAAGCCTTCGACCCGAGTGAAATTGAGTATCGTGTGGATAAATTTCAGGCATCGGGTGCTGATGAGTGTTTCGTGTCTGCGATTGTTCCGCGACCGAACAGGGATTTAATGTTGGGATTCCTGCGTCTCCGTTTACCTTCCGAGGCACTCAAGGAAAGTGTAATCCCGGAACTGAAAGGACCGGCTACCGCTCTGATTCGTGAACTTCATGTGTATGGAAAAGTGAAGGAAGTGGGTTCGGTAAAGGCAGACAGATCAGCCCAGCATTTGGGCATCGGAAAACAACTGCTGAAAAGAGCGGAGGATTTAGCTGCACAACATGGTGCTACCAAGTTGGGAATTATTTCGGGTGTAGGGGTGCGGGATTATTACCGAAAGGCAGGATTTCACCTAGAAGGTACCTACATGGTGAAATCTATTTCACAGAATATTTATATTCTTTACAGCCTGATTGTAGGAATTTTGGCAACCTTGTTTATGCTGTTGATGTAAACTATTTTACTATTTGTATGTTTTCCAGAATATGTTTTTTCTGTTCTTCAGTAATGAACCCCCATTTATAAATAAACGAATCTTTTTTCTGATGAAGGCCTGAGCGCCGGCTCTCCACATATCCGTGAATTTCAGAAAGTTCCGATTCGTCCAAGGTCAAATCACAGGAAAGTTTGGATAAAATAAACAGAACCGTAGGAATGTCGTTTTCCTTAAAGGCTTTGCGTCCCAACAAAAAGAATCGGTTCTTTTTGGCATCTGCAACCTTGTCAGGATGGCAGAGGACAGCAATGGGTTTAAAGAGTTTTTTCATGAGTGGTGAAGGTTCTGGGTCATTTTCAGAAAAAAGCAATTCTGAGGATTCAGGAGGTTCAGGAATCCGAGGTGGAAGTGTTTGGGGTTCTGGTTTTTCCTGATTTTCAGATTCTCTTACAAGTTCCTGAACAATAAGATCCGTTGTCTGAACTTTTTGAGGTTCCTGAATTCCGTAACGAGGTAAGACTTCCTTGCGAAATCGTGTTTCTATTTCTCGCATATTGTCAGAAAGTTTAGTTTCTGTTTCTCGCTCCTCTCTTAGCAAAAGTGTCAAAGAGCCCATCAGGACTTCAAAATCACTCGGGAATAAATCGGAATCATTCATTTTATCTGGTAATTGGAAATAATATGGATATTAATCCCCGTAATCAGAGCATGACAAAGAGCATGATAGTATACATTTCTGGAATACTTTGCATAGAGATAGAATAGCGGGATGGATGTAAGACATATTTGACTATATGGAGAGTCACGAATATGAATGTAAGTGTAGGGTAATCCAAACATCATAGTGGCGCGGTCTACAATCTGAAACGCGCGATGAGTATATCCATGATTCAATATACTAACTAACAACGCAAATAATATAAATGTAATATACTCTATATCATTTATCTTATAGAAATATAGCGCATAAAGATGTAGGAAAGCTGATAAAATGGAGGATTTGTAAAGAAGCGCGTTGGCCATATCTATACCTATTTTTCCAGATTCTTTCCTTAATATAGAGAATAATGTCAAATGCCAATGAAAACGCCAGAAAACGAAATACGGTCAAACGTTTGGCTACCGAGGCGTCAGTTGCCGTACAAACAAGAAAAGACCGAGATGCCGTGGCAAGACATTCAGAACGATTTCGTCTGGACTACGAAACCAATATCCAAACCATTCTTACTTTACCCAGTGGTCAACATCCCATAAATCCCGACAAACTGAACGAATGGATCATGACCCAGCAATCCCAAACCCGACGTGATGCCGCTGCTGCTTTATCTCAACATATCACCTATATTACACATCAGGAAGTAATAGACAGATGTAGGGATTTAGTGACACAATTCTATACAAATTATTTGCCTCAACAAGGTCTTCAAACTCCTACTATTGCCCTATTTACCCATAGACGGGGAAAGTCAGGATATATGATTGCACTTCTTTTTTATTACTGGGTGCAGCAATTAGGTTATCAGGTTCCCACTATAATGATAGGTGAACTGTATCCTCATTTACTCAAGGATCCGAATTGTGTAACTGCATACGTAGACGATATGTCCTATTCTGGCAGTCAATTAGCCCAAATTCTATCCAAGTATGCTATTCTTCCGTCTTTTATTGAAAAAACGGGGTATCCCAAAGTATGGGTAGGATTTGTTGCCATGACCGAAAAAGCCCAACAAATGATTCAGACAATACACCCATTTGAGCAAATCTTTGCTTCCTATAATTTTGCAAAAAACGTTGTAGATAAAAATCCAAATATTGTTCAGTACAATATACGAGAACCTCAATACAGAGGAAAAACTATGAAACACATGAAAATGCAGAACCCTTTTACTGTGTATGTATCACGTATGATTCCTTCTTTGCGCAAACAGATGGGAGATAAGATGTATGTAACTGCCTCGGTATTTTTCAATCCACATGAAGCGGATTGTATTGTCTATTTTGACCATAAAATTGCTGATTCACCGAGTACGTTTATGAAAGTTCTGGTGTTTGGACCTGTTCCTGCTGTAGATGCAACCTTTCCAAGTGAACAATTTAATGATGGCGCTTATTCTTACTGGTCATCGGATAGAACTCTTCCAGATATTCCAATACATGACTCTGGAAAAGATGGACATACCAAAATAACTCAATTTAAACCTTTTATTGACGGATGTCCAGAATTTAGCGAGGAAATAAAAAGTTCCTGGGGCAAAGTTCCTTATGCAGATTTTTTATCGGGTCAAAAAATGTCAGACGTTCCTTTACCTGTTCCTTTATCCACGTTTGATGATACAGATATTCGTTGCCCCTCCTCATGGTATAAACGGATGTTTGCAGACGCAAATAAAGGCGGTTCTCGGAATAAAAAACGAAAAACACGCAAAACAACTAGATATTGAAACTAATGTTTTATTGAAATTCAATCTCCTCGTTTTCCTTTTCCTTTTCCTTTTCATCCTCCACCTTTTGAACAGTATCCGAAAGTTCCACACAAGCATCCACTTTCCATCCAGGAACCAGTTCATCTTTGTATCCTTTGGCATTACAGACACACAATACATTTTTCAGAAGTTTTCGGTCACAGCAATGGGTGTGCCCATAAATCCAGACACAAACAGGTGGTCTCAGAAGATGGTCAGAATGTGACGCAAAGCATTCATTTACAGAGGACATCGCAAATCGCGGATGAATAAGGCGAAACGAGGGCATGTGATGTGTGATCACACAAATTTTAATGGAGGGTGAAACTAGAGACCAGTTATTAATTTCAGTATTCAGAATTCTCTGTTCAGACTCATGTAGGGCATTCAGCATCGTAAATGCAGAAATGGGAAATTGAATAGCCCTATAATCGTTTACGGAACGCCAATCTCCATATTTGGAAACCTCGGTCCACAAGGTACAACCAAGAAAGACCACATTTTCCTCCGCTAAATAAAAGGAGGGAGATTCAGAATGTAGGAAGTGAATGTTTGGATACGGATGACAACAGGCTTTCAGTTCTTCAAGTCGTTCATGGTACTTTGCCCCATAATATTCGTGATTTCCGGCGATATAGAATATGTGAGTCCATTTATCCGATATCCAGGAAAATAAAGGCTTGAGTTGTTCAGGATGCCCAATATCACCGGCCAAAACCAGATAAGGCGCCGAGGGTTTCAAAAGATCCTCAAATTCTGGAAGTTCAGGATATAGTTCCAGATGTAAGTCACTCGTGTATTGAATGCGCATTTTATTCAAACAAAACTTCTGATTGAATAAAAATCAATTTTTGACATCAAGCTAAACCAAACATCTCGATCAGTTCAGAACAATGTTTGGAGTCGCGAAAACAATACCAAACTTTTTTACTTGGATCCCATTTTGCGCCGAGTTGTTTGGCTTCCTCTTTTTCAGAATAAGGAACCGCTAAGTTTACTCGTTCAGAATCCACCTTCTTGTTATAGGGGCACTCTGTAACACCAATCGCCAGATTTGCCAGCCTATCGGCCCCTGCATTTCCCACAGAATGTCTATCCTTGCCTTCTGTATGTGCTGCAACATACAGAAACTTAACCCCCTCTACACCGGCATAGGTTTCATACACGCGTCTTACGAGTTCTTTGTTAGGAATATCTTTTGTCCAGCCTTCAGAGGCCTGCTTAGCACCGTACGTTTCCACACAGCGAATTGCATACTGGGAATCACTTACAATACAAACACGTTTTCCTACATCCAAATCCGGCTTAATTAAGGCATGTGTCCGTAGAATCGCCGTAAGTTCAGCGACATTGTTGGTAGCACCGGCAGACAAAGCCTGACTTACATTTCTAACATCCCCTTCTCCGAACCAGATTCCGATTCCGGCTTTAGAACCAACACGACCATTGTTGGAACATGCGCCGTCCGTATAGACATAATAATCGGGTTCTGAACTCGACTGTTTAGCAAACGTTTGTTTGACCACGAGTTTTTCCTGAACTTTTGTCCCCTCTGAAACAAATGCCTCAGCTTCCTCCTTTTTCGCAAATTTTTTATATTTCGCTCCTGAAACTCCCTGAATTGCCGCCTGACATTCAGGCCAGGTTAGGAAAACACCGGTCTCCTTGCCTTTTTGGACGGCATAAAACATTCTGCTAAAATGGGTACAGAAAGATTCTGAATTCATTTTTTCACAATTTATGTATTTTTTAATACCAGCTAGCCACTTTATTAAGAAGCCGAATCTTATTTGTGGACCCTGATACATGATTCGCATGGAAAAAGTAGGTTTCAGATGTATTACCAATATCCTTGTCAATCCAATACCCGTTTGTAAATTCACTAGGAGAAAATTCGTGTAAGTTTGCATGGGTAAATTCCTTGAGTGATCGAATATTCTGATCCTGAAAGTATGTGTATAAACATTCTTGATCATTTTTCATTGGATATTTATCTTGATATTCTTGAATTTTATTTAACACATATCGAGTTCCAGGAGAATCTTTTAACATCGTATTTCCTGTACATGCCCAAATATGAAAATAAGGCCAATGAGGTTTATCCGCTGATTCAAACCCGGCATCATACTGAAATACAATATCGTACTGTTTGTATTTTGTCCAAAAATCTACAGAGGGTTCCTTAATACAAACAACATCACAATCGATAAAATGAATCCATTTATATTTTGTTAATGCATCCTTTAAAATTTCCATTTTTGTGTGAGTAATCCGATTGTATTGTGGCGACCCATATGCCTCAAATTGACGACTTACATTTGTATCCCATATTTCGAAAGTAATATCAATATTTGTAATATTTAATTCATAAAGTGCTAACAATATTTCTTCATCCAAACAATAAAAATGAACTTTATGGTGTTTCAGAGTTTTGGATAAATTGAGAAGAAGATTTTTGGCAAAAGGAAAATACCCCATATTCGAGTAAGATATTAAAACCGGAGAGTCGGACATTTGTAAGAATATATAGTATATAGTCAACTTTATTTAGACCATTTTATTTCAAAAGTTCCGCTAATTTAGCGGGCAGAGTTGAACTCCCACGATATGCCGACTCATCGTAATAAAAATACATTTGAAGAGGGCCAGACCCTTGGGATTCTAGAATTTTTGCCAGAAGGACCGGAAATAGAATTCCATCACGGGCTTTCGGAAAACGAAGAAAAGGTACCAAATCTTGATTGCTATCCAGTTTACTCCAAACATATTGATTTGAGGAATGGGGACCGTCAATTACATGGATGTAAGGAGCACAGACAATTGTTTGCTTTGAAGAAAAGACAAACGAAAATTTTTGAATATCTACGGGTGTAAAAATAAATCCAATTACGCGCGTAAGTCCATTCGGGTCTTGGTTAACCTGTTTCAGAGTATAGCTGATTTCTGAATATTCAGAATGTTCACAGTGTTTTATAACACCTGAGGTTGGTAAGTATTTCATTGGATCGTCTATTATGCTGAAGATAAAAATTCAAAAATAAAATCCGCGATCTAAAAAGAAACATCATGTCAAATACGGATTCCAGTGCCTCGGCTAGACTACGCCAAGTGAAAGCCCAAACATTAGCTCAGTATCGTGCAGCAAATCCGACAGCACGGGAAGGTGGAGGCGCCAAATCTGCAGATGCATCTGTCATAACGGAACGCGCTTCCGGTCTGGCACCGGTTGTGCGACAAACGGATACAGTCCCTGTACAAGTGACTACTGGTTGTTGTGGAAATCCTTGTGTTTCTGTTGGTGCACCCACAAATATTACGCTTACGTCATCCAATTATATTGATCCTAATTTTATTGAAATTTACACTTGGACTCCTGTATCAAATGCTACATCCTATACTTTTTCATCAACATGGCCTTCAATGACATTTAGTAATATTACATCATCCAGTGTAACAGTTACTTATCAGTGGGATGGAGGGTCGGCTCCAGAATTTACCATTACTGCTGTAAATGCCTGCAGTTCTGCTACGTCTGAACCGGTTACCACATTCCCTTGCTTTTTAGCGGGTTCTCTCGTGACCTTAGCGGATGGCACCGAAAGACCCATTGAATGTGTGAAAGTAGGAGACCAGGTGTTGGGAGCCTTTGGGGAAATCAACGTAGTCTTAGCACTTCATCGCCCTCTTCTGGGTTCCGCTTCCATGGTTCGGCTCAACGGGGAACATTCTTCTACGGCTCACCATCCTCACATTGGTGCTGACCGCAAGTTCTATTGCGCCGAACCTTCGGCTCTCGGTGCCACCTATGGAGTAGAACATGAAGTCCTGAATGCCGACGGTGATTTAGAAATGCGCATGCTATATGGTCTGAAGAGTGGACGTGTTCAGATGTATGAACTTGGACAGAGCCTGAAAACAGTGGAAGGATCGCGTATTCTGAACACTCTAGAACCACTATCCATGTCTGCTGACACACAACTCTACAACTTAGTTGTTAGTGGAAGCCACACTTATCACGTGGACGGGTATGCGGTTACAGGTTGGCCTAGAGAAGACGATTTTGATTATGATTCTTGGACTCCTTACTCATCAAATTTAGTGTAAGGAATTTTAGTTAGATTTAAGTTTTTCTTGTTTTACTGTATAAACATGGGAACAAGAAAACGAACACGAAAACAAAAATATCCTAAAAAAATGGAACAAGCATTCATGGCTGCCCGGACACCATACACAGTATCTCGAAATATACAATTTAATGTTCATAGGATTATGTACGGCGGTATGAATAACTATAAGAATTTTTCAAATGTCAATAGTAATTTTACTGTAAATTCTGTACCAAATAATAATGAGCCTGTTACTGAACTATCACCACCTTGGACACCTAGAGACTCTGAAAGCATAAATTACAATTCATCTACTAAAAAATATTCATTTGTAAAACGAGAAGAGTATCAGTATTCTAATAAAATTTGGTATATGTATATACGAATTGGATCAGACTGGAATCCAAATTGCGTAGTTGCTATATTAGATTCTGATTCAGAGTTCAGAGTAGCAACAATTATGGAATTACACTATGCAACAACATGTTCAACATGCTATACACTTCCGAATAAAGGAGTAGGTGCTAGAATTTTAATGAATACCATGTTAGAATATTTACGTGAAAAAGGAATTACCGAGTATACACTTAGTGATAATGCCATGAAAACCTGTTCTAAACATTCTGGGAAATATGCTCTTTCTGATTTGTACTTTCTAGCTAACGGAGAAACATACTATCATAAATTTGGATTTTTTCCTTCAGAATATATTGAAGAATATATTCAATTGGTTACATTTATGAAAACTGTACAATGGAAAACAATTCAAACATTAAGTGATGATAAAAATTATTTAGCAGCAGTTAAGAAGTTAGAAGAAACCTTGAAAGAACTGGATACGGAGGATCTAGCCAAAACAGTATTCAAAACGATATGGACGGAAGCATGTGAGACTTTGAAAGAATATTCTCAGATGATATTTATTTTTATTGGAAATTATTTAGATTTAGTGAATCTTAAAATGGATATACCACAACTATGGAAATCCTTTGAACAAATTAACAATGAAGAATTACGAGAAGCATACAATGTAAATCTTGATGATACACAAAAACAATTATTTTTTGAAAATGTTATTCAATAATTATAAACCAGTATTTGTAATAGTTTATAATTAAAAATTTAAGTTCTAATATCTACGTGTTTTTGAACGCCGAATTTTACGACGTTTCACAGTCCTACGTCTACCACCTCCTTGCTCATTATTACTATTCGGTTCCTTACGATTTGCTGCATTACCATTGTTTGCGTTGTTATTACCAGTAGGGGCTAATCCAATGGGTTTTCCGAACTTCTTCAAGAAAAGTTTCGTATAATATTCATAGATACCCATATGCTCTGCTTTTGTCGCTAAATCAAGATTATCATTAGCAGTATTGTTAGACTCTTTATCAAGCCTATAATCCGCGGTTTGGAGAATATGTAAAAGTTCCTCTGGATATAGTTTTGCCGTACATTGTTTGGGTTTATGCGCTTTATCATTTAAAAAATCAGGCACATTGTAGGCATCCCGTTTATGTTGCCAGCACATACCAAAATCCTCCGAATTAGGTGTCTCGGTCATGGATTTAATTTGACCCATCAGTCTATCCAAGGCAACCTGTTGATTTGGACCCTCATGATTATTAATTTTCCCATCAGCCATGCGATGTCTGAATTGCACAATATTTTCATCGCTTCCAAACACACTGAATGCGGAGTTCTTAATTGCAGCCGTCGCCTTGGGAAATACAAGAGGCATAAGTTCAGGATTTGCGACATCAGGATATGTAGGGATGGAGTAAATATACTTGGGTGGCTTAGGAAGACCAGAAGGAAGAGGAAAGTTATTGATATTAAATTTTTTCAACTTCTCAATGCGATTGATTTCAAAACGGCGGGGATCCAAAGGTGCTTCCCATACAGCTTCCACAAGTGTATTAATTGCTTCGTCGTAGGGTATTTTACCAATTATGTCAGGTTTATTCAGAGTAATCACGACTTCACGGAATCGCCGGTACCGATTGATTTTTTCCTTGATTCCTCCGCCGCCAATCCCTGGTTTAGCACAGGTTGTTGCATAATAGTCCCCTCCATCAATTAAAGCAGGAATTTGAATGGAACCATCTGCCTTGTATATAGGAGCTAAAGCATAATGTTTGTGACCTCGGCAAATACGACCACAAAGCGTACACCATTCAATCACTAGTTTCTGTAAATGTTCAGGTATCAGTGCACCATTGGCATAATACTGTTTTTTATAACTAAAGGCTTTCCATAACTTTTTGTGATAGTATCCTTCGTATCCAGCTTGTTCCACACACGAATGCGTCATGTACATACAGGTCTGATTTTCATGCGCAATATGTTTGAGACATACAGGACAAATGGAAAAAAGCGATTCTTCATTAAATTTCTTTGTCAGATTTTCGGGATGGGTCACTTGATGAAACACATTGTTGGTAAAATCAATGTCGGCTTTTGAAAATCCAGTCCAGAGAATTTGGAAGGGTTTATCCAAAAGTTCATTTAATTCTTTGTCGGTTGTGTAGTCTACTGCTTTTTTTCCGGTGGAGTCAACATATTTCAGATCAGCGCCCTCAGCAACAAAGGATTCAATCATGTCAAAGACCCAAGGTTTAGGTAGTTTACCATACAGTTTTACGGCTTTGATAAGAAGACTTTCCTTATCGGTAGTATCCGTATAGAGTTCATTAAGCCGAAAGGTCAGTACCTGTTTGAATGCTTGATAGATATGCGGAAGGGGGTTTAAATTGAAATTAACTAAAGCAGCATCCAGAAAATCTTTCATAAAATCATTGTGATTCGCATGATATTTTCTGGTTGCTTGAAGCAACTTAACAATATTTTGAATATAAGGATTAATATAAGGTCCATCAATAATAAACGAAACTGGTAGATTTTTAATTATTTTATACCAGCGGGTTCTACCATTCTCAAATACTGGTAATCCTTTTTTAATAAAGAGTTCAATTACAAATACATATTTATTTATACATCTATCCAAAATATCTTCACCCGTTTCATTTTTAAAATGAATATCCGCTCCATTTGCAATCATAATATCCACAATTTCTTCAATGAGTGAACTATTATTCTTGTCATCTTTTTGAATAGATTGAATAAAATAAAAAATACAATTAGTGGATGGTGATGAAAGTTTCAGATCAGCACCATATTTTATGAACAATTCTAGTCTTGGTTTTACCAAATGAAGACTTCTGTCAAATATTTGAAAATATACAGGTACTTTTTTCATAAGATTTGGATTTGCACCCCATTGTAAAAGAGCTTCCAGAATCTCTAATTTTGGTATAGAACGACTTAGATAAATTTCTAAACTGTTTAATCCCATGATAGTTGTAGGAGCATTCATATCCAGGTTACCGAGTGTTTTATATTCTTCTAGTTTATCTAACTTAGGGTTTGTCTGTTGAATTTCGATTAACCATAAATGTTGGTAATCAGGAGTTGTTCCAGGAGCAGCAGGAGCAGGAGCAGGAGCCGGCTGCAGAATTGCCAGAATAGGCCCAGGATTACGACCCGCTAACTTTTCGTTCACTAACTGAATTGCAGTCTTTTCTTCCCAATCTTTCAAATTTGGATTAGCACCTTTGTTCATGAGTTCCTGAAGCATTTCCATAAAAATTCCTCTTATAGCGTCGTCACTTGTGGAAAATACAGTTATTAGTCTATGCAGTGCAGTTCTTTCCGAATATTTATGATTAACATTCAAAGGCTGTTCCAAGAGTTTTTTGAGCAATACTTTATGTATTTGGGATATATAATTGCAGAGTACATGTAGCATATTTTCTTTTGGCAATCCGGCGTTGATAAACGCAGTCATTAACTCCGTTGCTTGCCCTACAGGCTCTGAAAAAAGTAGATCATCCATTATACTATCAATTGTTTGGTATCTAAGAGTGGACCCTAAATCTAGCACTCTCTTCATGACTTTATCAAAGTCAAATTCTAGTGCCTTTTCCAACATAGTGGAAGTAATACCTTCTTCATCTTCATTTTCATATACGTAATTTACATCAATTCGTGCTTGATTGTTGTTAATATACTGAACAATAAACTCTTCTGTTTCCCCAGCATCAAACATTTCAAAGACCCGGAGGGTTTCTGGCGTGGGCATTCTATACTGTAGAGATAAAAATATGACAGGGTTTGGCATGTCAGAATTTCTCACAATGTTTGAAACTCTTTACAAAAATTGAATACGTTTCAGAAAAGAGAGTTATAATGCGGTGATTTTTTCGTTTCTTTTCTTTTCGCTAAAATGGCAGAGTGTATTGTATGTATTGAGAAATTCAACAAGTCAACTCGGAAGCCAGTGACCTGTCCCTATTGTTCTACATCTATTTGCCGAACTTGTATTCAGACATGCCTACTTCAGGAAAACTTACCAAAATGTCAAGCACCGGAGTGCAAAAAGGCCTGGTCCGATGAGTTTCTGGCAACTTCTCTGACAAAAGTCTGGATCGACGGACCCTATTTAGCGCATCGCGAAAAAATTCTGCTTGACCAGGAAAAAGCACGGCTTCCTGAAACACAGGAACAGGCGGCGATTTATATCAATGCCAAGGCGATTGTGGATGCAGTTCAGCCACGCATTGATGCCTTGACCCAACAACTCAACTCGCTACCAAGTGTACAGCAACGCAATGAATTATTCAAACAAGCATATAATTACAAACTTACCAGGTTGGAACGGGATGCTGCCCTTGAAGACTATACGACCCTGGAAGATACCGCGAAAAAGGACGCAAAACCTCTCCGTAAAGAAATTAATGCCTTAAAATCCGAGGCATTCAAAACGGCCAAAAAATACGTGGAGAGTGTTGGTCGAGACCCTACAACTAGCCAACGTCCTGTCGAAGAGAAGAAGTGGACATTTGTAGGAAAGTGTCCAAAGTCCGAGTGTATGGGTTTCGTGGGAATGGACTATTCATGCGGTCTCTGTAAAGTCAGCGTATGTAAGGACTGTATGGAAGTTAAGGACGACGGGGATCATGCCTGTAATTCAGACAATGTGCTAAATGTCCGTGCTTTGCGCAAGGAAGCCAAACCTTGCCCCAAGTGCGCAGCAATGATTTCCAAGATTGATGGGTGTGATCAAATGTGGTGTACGCAGTGTCATACAGCGTTCAGTTGGCGCACTGGAGCCGAGGAAACTACTGTACATAATCCGCATTTCTATGAATGGATGCGTCGCACAGGTCAGCATATGGCGCCTGGTGCTGTACAGGTAGGAGGTCAAGCCTGTCAATTTACGCTTGTTTTGGCCAATTTTCAGAATGCAATACGTACAGCGTTTCCTGGATCAGCGAATAACTGGTATAGGACAAATTTTACTAAACCACCTGTTTGGCAGGATAAGTTGTACACAATTGTGCAGGGAACCGGTCATGCAAACAACTGGAATCTACAAACCCTCAACGCTCGGATTCGCGATGAGGAAGCAAAAAATGGAGAGGAAAAACGAGTTCTTCGCGTAAAGTTTCTCGCCAAGGAAATTTCTGAGGCGGTGTGGAAAAAGCCATTGGGTGCTATGGAACGTATATCCAAGCGAAATCATGCTTTGCGTGATATTTATGACATGTTTATTCAGGCGGCAATGTCTGTTATGGAGCAATTTAGCAATGCGATTACGGAACTTGAGAGGACCGAGTGGGAACGTAGACCACTCGCCAATTCTGCCACGCTTCGTTCAGAGGCGGTAACAGCAGCATCAGAAGCAACAGTCAGACAGTATACGGAGTTGGCGACCTATGTGAACGAAGAGTTGCGAAAGATAAAAAATCGCTTCACTACCACTGTGAATTTTATTCCTTTGCCGAATACCATCTAAATTAAACCCCGTTTCAGTAGCAGTAAATGTTTATACCAATTCCAACAGAACCTTATTATATATGCGTGTTTGAATCTTCTTCTGAAAACAAAAACAAAGAACTCCTATCTTCCTACCAGTGTATTCTTGAGTGTCATTATGTATCTTTTTATACTCTTTCAGTTGACAAAATCCTCTATACATCCCCTACATGTACATATTCACCTCCTACATATTTTTATGCAAAATATTCAGTTCACTATTCAGACCAGAGTGTATGCGGAGCGATTGAACGCTCAAAAATTATGGAGGAGCAGTATTTATGTATGGAAACCGTGACTCATTTGTTTGTACCTTAACCTACCTGGTTCCATACATGAATACGAGGAACAAACACCTCATCCAGATTCCCACAGTTCAGAGCCTGGACAACTAAATCCCAGTCCTCCTCCTGATTTGCCTGGCAGAATTCAGGAACAAAGACACCATCCTGATTTCGCAGGATAATATTGCAGAATTCCCCAGGTTTCATGGCATCCTTGATGTAAAAGGAGACCTTGGCAATCTCATCAATTCCGTGCCTGTGAATAAAGTCCTCAAGGATGTCCAGATGTTCAATGGACTCTACCTGAGTCTGCCCTGAGATGTTGCGAATCTGAAACTCATTGACAAAACGTCCTGAAATCATTCTGAAACTAAAAGAAAAGAGCGCACAAACGAATGTTGGAACCTGTGTAAATTCAATTTTTTGCCAAATCAGAATTATGCCAAATATAAACAATTCCAACCTAGTACTAACAAAATGAATTGTCCTAAACGAGAGTATCTGAATCTGTTGGAGTCCATGATTTCCTCAAATTCTGACATTATCGGATCCACACTTTGGAAACTAGAACCTACCAACCTATGCAATCAACTATATAATGTGATGTATACGGATTGGCTCAGATTCAGAATATTTTGTCATAAACGATGTGAGGAATGCCAAGTTGTCGAGGATAAATTGAATGAATAACGGGTCCATAAATAAATCCAATGGTTGGATTAGAAGGCAAAATGGTCCATAAAGTAAACACTTTTTTAAATGTATTTTCTGAGGAAGAACTCAACATTCTCAGAAACTTACCGGAAGTACTGAACGCTAAAGAAGAAATTGATGCTGTTACATCAGGCTCTGTTTCTTTTTCAGTGCCAATAACCCCACTTCTTCAGAATGCTCTGGAGACCCTAGGTGTCCGTCTGTCAGATCAGTCAGTTCCCATGCGTTGGATAAAGGGGGATACAGCACCTCACACAGATTCAGGATCCTCCAGTTTTGAACTGACACATCTGGTCTATCTTACTGAAAGTCCCGGTGAATTTCAGATTGGAGAAACCGTGTATCCAATTCATCAAGGAACAGCCTATGTATTTTCAGAGGGAATTCAGCATCAGACAAAGAATACAGGGTCTGAACCACGTCTCATACTGGGTCCAATGAATGAATTAGGGATGCCTGTAGGTGGTGGTGGTACAACTATTGCAGTTCCACGTGGGGAAACAATCCGTATTGGTGAATTTGAAGGAGATGTAATGTATTCCACTGACCAAACAGATTGGTCTATAATTAGTTGGCCCTGTACTATTGTTGCTATTGATTTATCGGGTGGTATAATTCCTTTAGAGTTACGAACGATTGTAGAGTTTACAACACCCATTACACTCACATCAATAAACCATTACTTTATTTGTGGATCAGGGAATATTCAGTTTGGAAGTACATCACTGGATGCCAATGGAAACCGAGCCATTATTGATATTGAAGAAGTCGAAAATTATCCTGGTTTGATTCAAAATGGAACCATGTCTTCCGATGGATTTTCAAATGTTCATGTATATAATTTGCGTGTTGGAACCTTAGGAAACAGTACATTAGCAACAGCAGGAGGCTGGGTAGGTCAGCTCTATTATGCAAAAGGAGCAACGGAGAACTACATTATAAATTGTTATTCTACACGCACATTAACATTGAGTTCTGGTGGAATCGTGGGACTTCGTGCAGCCCATAATGGTGGAAATCTAACAATTAATGGTTGCTCAAGTAGTGGATATATTGGGCAAAATTGTGCTGGTATTGTTGGACCCCAATCATGTGATTATGGTGGTAGTATAACCTGTATTGGATGTTGGAGCACCGGTGATATAGGAGGACCTTTTGCTGCTGGAATTATTGGGGGATCAATAGGAGAAAGTCCAGGATTTCCTGTATTCAATGAACCAAATGTATATGTTGCGAACTGTTATTCAACAGGAGTTATTTCAGGTAATGAAGCTGCGGGTATCATGGGTGGATATTCAAATACCAATCAAATCAATGGAAGTATTGTGATTGAAAATTGCTACAGTACTGGAGACATTATAGGAACTAGTGCAGGAGGTATTTTTGGAAATTATGCTAAAATTACACGCATTCAGAATTGCTACTCTACAGGCGCTATATCCGCTTCATGTGGAGGAATTTGTGGGAATAATTCAACGCTTGACATGAGAAATACTGGAGTATTAAATTGCTATACTGTTGGCACTGTAGCACAACCTGATGGATATATTTTTGGTAATTATACCACAATTCCTGCCACATGTTTTTCAGAAGCAAACTCAGGAACGCCAGGATTTTGGAATTCCACTAATGCAAATACAGCGCTCACAGGGACTCCTTCACCTGTTGTAGGTACAAGCTGGGTTTCAACTGGAACCAACACACCGTATGAACTAAGAGAAATGGGATACACGCCCTATACACGGGAAATTATCACTACAACACCCAGTCTTCTGCGTCAGTTTTCGGCCACTCTGAATCCCGCTGGTTCCACAAGTCCCGCTATAAAAAGCAACAAGTCCTACACACTCCTACAGAATGTGTATGAATCAATAACAATCAACAGTGTAACTGGTATTATAACGACTACATCAGGAACCGCTGCTGGTATATACACTCTGTACATACGAAATGAAGGCAGTTATAACATTACGGAGTTTCTACTTACCATAGAAAATCTACCCGCCGTTGATTCGGAAATTCCCTGCTGCTTAAGGCCCGTGGATACAATAGGTGCCGACAATGATACCCAAGCCGAAGTAAAAGGTGGATTGGCGATTATTGCCAATTTTCCGGAACGCCGAGGACTTTTATCTCACACAGATGTTATCCGTATGAAAAAGGCCTATGCTTTCAAACGGTAATTTAGCTTTGTAATTTTACAAAGCATATAATAGAAACATGTCAAGTGCTTCCGATACGACACTTAGGAGGAAGCAGCGAACCCTATTCGCGGATCGTATTGTTCAACAAGAAACCTTTGACAAAGGATGGAAGAATCATATAGTCTTAGAAGGCGGAAATGCTGGATTAGGTGCTATGACCTATCCTCCTTTTTACAACATGGTTACAGGATCCCTGGAAACAACGGCCCAGGAACTCGCCGCGTATAGGGCATCCGTTCCTAGTCAAATAACGGTTCCCGATGCTCCTACAGATGTTATTGCTATATCAGGAAATGCTCTGGCAACCGTTGATTTTAGTGCGCCAAATACTGGAGGAGCACCCATTACTTCCTACACAGTCACTTCTAATCCAAATGGAATAACAGCAACTGGACCCACGGCACCGATTACAGTCACAGGACTAACCAATGGTACAACTTATACCTTTACAGTGGTCGCCACGAATAGTGTTGGAAACTCTGCGCCTTCTTCGGCATCCAATTCAGTAACACCAGCAACAGTTCCTGGTGCTCCCACAGGTGTTTCTGCAACACGAGGAAATGCTCAAGCGACTGTAAGTTTTACGACACCGACAAACAATGGTGGTTCGGCAATTACTTCTTACACAGTGACTTCAAGCCCTGGTGGTATAACAGCAACTGGCTCCTCTTCGCCAATTACAGTTACAGGACTTACAAATGGATTAGCCTATACATTTACTGTTGTCGCCACAAATAGTGTTGGAACTTCGTCTCCTTCCTCGGCATCCAGTCCTATAACACCCGCAACAGTTCCTGGTGCTCCCACAGGAGTTACAGCAGTAGCAGGAGATACTCAAGCGACTGTTAGTTTCACAGCTCCCACAAATAATGGTGGTTCGGCCATTACTTCCTATACTGTGACTTCAAGTCCTGGTGGAATAACAGCAACTGGATCGGCATCACCCATCACAGTCACAGGACTCACAAATGATACGACGTACACATTTACTGTTGTCGCGACAAATAGTGTTGGAGATTCAGTAGTTTCAAGTGCTTCTAATCCTGTAACACCAATTGTTCCGTCATTCGCCTTATTTACCACAGTGGGTTCAGGAACGTGGACAGCACCTGCAGGTGTTACAAGCGTAGACTATTTCCTTGTTGGAGGTGGTGGTGGCGGTGGAGGTGCTGCAGGTACAGGATCAGGAGGTGGTGGTGGCGGTGGTTCAGTAAAGCAAGGTACACTCAGTGTAACACCTGGTACCGTCTATAATTATACAATTGGTGACGGCGGTGCAGGAGGAGCAAATACATCAACGAATGGTGCAGATGGACAAAATACAGTATTTGCCATAATTACAGCGGAAGGCGGTGGTAAAGGATACAATCGTAGTGCAACAAATCTAAATGGACAAATCTGTAGGGGCGGTGCTGCACAAAATGGTGATACACCATCGGACGGTGGAAGTGGAGGAGGTACACGAGATAACAGTTCCGGTGGAGGTCTAACATCTTCCACTGGCGCTGGCGCAGGCGGTGGTGGTGGTGCAGGAGGTCCAGGTAGCGATGGGTTTGATGCAACACCAGGAGATGATACTAGTGCTGTGGGAGGAAATGGAGGTTCTGGTATACTCAGTAGTGTAACTGGATCTAGTGTTGAATATGGTAAGGGTGGTAAAGGTGGCAATGAAGGATTTGGTAATGTAAATGGTGCCAATGGATCATCAAACACAGGAAACGGCGGCGAGGGAGCACAGGCAACTAGTATGGGAGGTGTAGGAGGTGCTGGAGGCAAAGGTGGTTCTGGTATCATTTACATCAGTTGGTCAACGTAGTGTGTACTAAATTATAATTCCATCATATTTATTTAGAAATAGATATAATAGAAAATACATTCAAACAAAAATCCTCAAATAACTTACATATGAATTTCTGAAACCATAAATTCAAGAAATTCATTTTCTTCTGAACGTTCACTCTTTTCCTTAATTACCGTACTTTCACAAACGCCACAATGGTCTTCGTTAGTCATTGTGACCAGCCTTGAACCGTGGTTCAAGGCTGGTAGAGCAATCAGAGATTGAAAGTAGGGACAAAAGTCTCTACTTTCAATCTCTGATTGTGACTTTTCTATTCAGAATCACACTGCAATAGTCTAGATTCCATCGTCCTAAACTGACAACCGGACTTGAATATCTGAACTTTGAAAATAAACTCCGAAGAATAAACATTTTAACACGTGAGTTTTACTTATAGTTGGCATAATGTATCAATTTTTGTAAGAAACTACAGTTTTTATTTCTGGCTAAAACAAAAACGCCATATATGAATAAGGATGAGGTCGTCCATACTGTTTCTTGCACTGGTGGCAGCATCTGCACAACAAGATGCCTGTTTAGCCAACTTACCGGTCTACCCCCATTCGACATGTGGAGATATTCAGGCAGCCAATGGGTATTTTATGGGAGGTTGTAACTGTACCACAGGTTGGACCAATCGTAATGGAGGAGTCATGATTCCCATTAAGTGTGTAAGTGGTGTTTGGAAATCAGGAGGTGATTATTGTATTTATCCTACAGGTGATTGTATTGATTACACTTGCACGGAACCTGGAGTTCTCACAACAGACCAACCACCTCTTTGCCAAATCACAACACCCGCTCAGTCTGCACGCCGTCTTGAATGCAATCCCGAAGATCCCAATTGCGGAAATGGACAAAATCAGCAGGAACAGTTTCTTTCAGAAGGAGGTAGCAGTGGTAGTGGAACGTATTACTGTCCGAATGAATGGCAAACTCTTGTGGGATCCAACTGTGTGCACACCGAAACTCCGTTTCAAGGAACATGTACACCTCCTGGTCCACCACAATGTGATACAAACACTCTACCCATTTCTGGAGGTTGGTGTAATAATGCTGTGGACGGCCATGCTGATTGCGGATGCTATTGGGGCTCACATTCAGAGCTGGGAACATCAACATTTACACGGGAATGCGACCTGCTTGAAAATACATGGACAAATGGAGGTACATGTACTGTTTGTAAGGATCAGGTACCATCTTACATAGATAGTGCTTCATGTTCGCAGAGTTATGTGGGTGGTACATTCAGTGCTGAGTGCACCTGTGATTCTCCTCGTGTGTATTCTGCAAATAACCAAAATACCTTTTCACTAAGTTGTGATCACCAGAATGGTTGGGAACAACCTGGAACCTGTAATATGCCCGATTGTTCCTATATGCCTGGTTCTCAATGGATGGATACTGGTTGCGGTTGTCCTTCTGGTACCTTTGAAAGCAACGGAGCATGCGAGGCGATTCCTACATGCGCCTGTGGTGCCTCATGGGATCAAATGTACAACACATGTATATGCAATGCTCTGCCCGATATGACATGGGATGGGACACAGTGTTTGGACGTTGAAGGGAATCCCTACACATCTTGTACATCTGTTTGTATAGATGGATACGTTCTGGACACTGTTACTAATCAGTGTGTATCTTCATGTCCCGATACAATGTTCTTGGTCGACACAAATTGCTATTCCGAATGCCCTACACCGTATTTTGGTGATGAGGTGAGTCGTGTATGTACTTTACAGTGTCCCACTACTCTTTTTACAGATAGTGTCTCAAAAAAATGCCTTTCTACCTGTATGTCTCCTCGTTTCAATGATGTAGAAACCATGACGTGTGTGGATACCTGTGTGGATAAATACACAGATACTGCGATAAATACATGTAGGGCATGCAATGATGTACTGGCAGGTTCTAGTTGGGATAGTTATCAACAAATGTGCCTTTGTGCTTCACAGTATGTGGATGGCGGAGCTGGCACATGTGTACACTACAATACATTCTATTGCTGGCATTTGGCTAACTCAAATTGGGATGGATACCAATGTGTGTGTCCGGCAGGCATGTATGACAATGGGTCAGGTGCCTGTGTTGCTGCTAACTTTTGTGGGGCTCCTGCCTTAACAACTGCTTCCTGTACGGCTGTATCAGGTCAGCCAAATACATGGGATTGTACATGTAACGCGGGATATTACAGGACGGATACGGGACTGACTACGTTTTCTACACGATGTTATGAGGATGAGGATTTATGGCATCCTTCCTATATTGAATGTAGTTTGATTCCTGCAGCATCGCCAACATCTACCGCAACACAAACCGCAACACAAACCGCAACACAAACAGTATCTTCAACAAGAACAGCAACACAAACAGTATCTTCAACAAGAACAGCAACACAAACAGTATCTTCAACAAGAACAGCATCTGCAACACCAACTAATCAAGTACAATTAACTTTTTCAGAAAGTTTAGAGGGTCTACGACTTTTGTATTCCAATCCCAATATTAAATATAATTCTCTTTCCCCTATTGATAATCGTGCTCAATATACAGCAAGTGGTCTAATTGTAAGCCGTGTCGGATATTATATGCAATACATGCGTGGAGGGACACTGTGGTGGGTTTATGTAAGCATGAGTTCTTTTGTATCACCTACAAACAACTTCAATGCTCTTCAAATTCCAGATGGTAACTATTGGAACTTTCACCAGAAAGATGTTACAGATTTGCTAGTCATGAGCAACCATCCATCTGTTGGAAATTATTCAGTTACACGGGGTCGCGTGGAGATTTATGGATGCTGTGCTTCAGCAACATCTTCATTTGGAGACGGGTCATCAACAGTCTATGATTACGATGATACCTTGTATAATGGATGCTCAACAAGTTGTGGACATGGAGGATTTTCAGTATATAATATGGAATCACGAAAAACTATTTTTGCATGGACAGGGTGGCATTACAGTCTTGGCATAGCACCAGGAGCAGGAATTGGTAACAATGATCCAAGCAATCTTCATTACACATCAACAGCAGGGTCATCCCATTGTGGGTATGTTGATAATCCTGATTGGTCGTGTTCAGGAAATTCCGGATTGCTCTCAAATTTCAAATTGGACATATTGGTGGGCAATCCACCACCTTCTGCTACCCCTTCTCCTTCTCCTTCTTTAACAGTTACACCAACTCCTTCGTCCTCTTGTATAGCCTCCTATCCTGCCACAGTTTCCTCCTATTCCTGCTCTGCCTATGCCGGATATAGTGTATCCGGTTCTAACTGTGTGTATTCGTATGGAGCCACAGCCAATTATGCCTGTAATGGAGGAGAGTCGCTGATTGGTACAAATTGTTGGATTGATGCATCCCCTTCCCATTGTTACCGAGGAGGAAGTTATGATGCCGGAACTCGTAAATGCTCAATGGTTGTAGAACCGGTATCGTATTCCGACAATCCATTTGGAGGATGTCCTGGTGGAACCCAACCAAAATGCTGTACATTCATGGGTTATTATGCTTGTTGCGAATCCTGGATGGAATATGACCTGTTTTCAGGATGTGTTGGACAGTATGACGGGGCATTTGTATGTCCTGGTGGTTACACTTCTGATGGAGGTTCCAGATGTTACAGAAGTGCAGGGTTTACGGGATATTCCTGTCCCAGCGGTGGTTCCCCTAATGGCGCCACCTGCACAATTACACAAACCGCAACGGCTGTGTATACCTGCCCAAATAGCGGAACACTTTCCGGTAGCACATGTGTAACATCTTGTGGAATACCAGCGTCTCCCTCTGTATCTCCTTCCTTCACGAGGTCTCCAACAGCAACTACTTCCAGAACCGTTTCGGTATCACCGACTCCTTCGTTTAATCATCGTTGTGGTCCCATTTCAATAGCAGATGTGTATTGTACAGTTACACCTGATGCTGCCAATTGTCGCTGTAATACTGGTATCTATTCCCTTACAGAGTCACAGGATTTTACAGTATCATGCGATGAAAACAATACATGGTCCACATTCGGCCATTGCTATTCATGTTCGGATCCAGGCGATCCCTTTTATACAACACGTCTTGGAACGACATCTGTAGCTGGATATCTTACGCGTATAAAACATGAATGTAAAATTGGATACTGGAATTCTCTTAATAGACATGCTTCTGTGGAAGCAAAATGTCTCCCTACAGGATATTGGTCCGATTTAATCACATGTTCACCTTGTAGTATTCCCGCTAAATATTCTAATAATATTACACAGACAAATTACAAAAACTTGGATATACCACTCAATAGCATGACTTCGCGAATTGTTTCACGAACAGACGACTTAATTAATGGGTTCGCGCCGGCATATGAAATTGAACTCTGGTGTTCGCCTCTAAGTGCACCTAGCTTTGCCAATCGAAGCGAGGCTGTTCTGCCTGTACTATCCAAATGTTCTCAGGCAACTGGTAATTGGCTACCTGAATTGCGATGTGCTGCTTGTCGCAGTGTGAATAATAGACGACGATGTGTACGTGTTAAAGTATGTAGTCCATGTGCGTACGGTCCGTGGACCTTACCACCAGATTTGTATGGAATCTCACAATTTGTTTTGTAAAGCATTAATTACTCTTTTCCCTGTATATTTCAATATACTGTGAAAATGAAAACAATAAACCCATTAATCGCCTCTAGGTAACAAAGACCCACGAATTTTGGGTGCTTGAGTAGGAGCTCTGGATCCTTTTACTTTGGCAGGTCTGGGCGATTTTGAGGCAGAAGGTGTACTTGCCGATGTTTGGGAAGGCGTAACTGAAGGCGTTATGGAAGGAATAGTGCTACATTCCATAGTTTCTAACACGGGCCATTCCTGGTCACATATATAGGTCCATACTCGTTCTTCAAATCCTTCCTTACAATGGAATTCCACCTTTCCTGGATAAACGACTGCATCCAGGTCTGGAAAAACATCAAGAGAATAGGGATGAGAAGTACAGGGATTTGGGCTTGTGTTTGTACTCACCTCTGCCACATTCTCAGTAACTGGTTCATCCACGGTTCTATCAGGAATACAATACACCTCATCCCAATACGACCATTCTCCTGTTGTTGTATCGCAACTAAATGTCATAGTCTGGAATTCAGGGGCTCTGAATCCTTTTTTGCAGAAAATCTGAACTTTTCCTGGCGTTACCTGAATGTCAAACATATCAGCATTTAGTGTTTCAAGAGGATAGTTATGTTCAGAACACTCATTACATGGTTTGAATGTCCAGGGTGTCCAAGATCCATCAGGTCCACACAGCAATTCCTCTGGAGTACCCCATTGTCCTTTAGGACATTGTACAGTCACTTTGCTAGGAGGAGACCCATCAGGAATGACTTGCATATAGGCAGGAATTGAAGGAGGCTGACAAGGAGCACAATTCCATGTTGGTACCTCAGGCTCCCTATACGGCACACAAACATCCGGACAGGATTTGGCATCAAATGTATAGATACCTGGATTATGACATGTGCCTGTACATGCACCCAAGTCACACCAGGGTGCTTCTAGCTTTTCCAAAGTACAACAGGGTCGTTCTTCTTTTATGTAATCTGTGTAAGAAACACCATTAACATCCACCCGTTTTACAGGAACAGAACCCACACATGTTTTCTGAATTGCGGAACATTGATTCTGACACAAAGAATTCATACATGTTAACTCTTGTTGAATTCCAGTAGCATAGTATCCTGGTTTACAGGAAATGCTGCATATTTGCGGTAAAGAATTGTCTGGATCGCAGCGAACATGACCGCCTTCGGGAATTGTAATATTATACAAACAGTTTCCATATTCTCCCTCGGCAAGTATGGTTAACACCGTACTTGAGAGGAGCATAAGCCAGAAGAGCTGTCGCGACATTCTCTACTTTATACATACAAAGATTTATCTTAGACCGAGTTTAAATTCGTGATATACAGGTGTTAGACGAATTTGCTGAGAGACTTTTTTGGGCGCTTCAATCATAAAAATATCACTAGACATGTCATCAGCTTCCTTAGGATCGTAGGCTGGGCGTACAGGAAGAATGTCCTTTTTTATTGGATTAAATTTATGACGCGATACTTTTCCTATATCATTACATTCCGGCCTTAATTTGTTAAGATGCCGATGATTGGGCATGGAAAATTCTTTAAAATCAGAGGGAATGGCCAACGGATGAAGTTCAGTACGAACCGTTTGTTTATTAGCGACTTGTTCTACGGAATCTTTTGCTGACACACCTGAGAGAGAGGCAGTTCTTAGGAAGGTTGGATTCACCTGATAATTTACTTTTTCAGACTGTTTGGAATAAGAAAATATATCCACTTTCTGTTGGTTGACTCGGTTTGTATTCGCTTTTGCTCTTGCTCTTCTTTTACGCAGAACCACAAACATTACAAAAGCGACTATGCAGATAAGTCCACCTATAATTACGTAAATATATGCTTTTTGTTGTATGAAGGGTGATTCTGAAGAAGGTTGATCAGTTTGTTTTGTGTTGGCTACCGTTATATTTATTTCTGCCGAAATCTGATCCAAATGTTTCGTTAGTAATATGGATGTACTGTTTGAATTAATATCTGTTATATTAAATACAGTGGTATTCTGAATAGCAAAACTACTTGGAATTCCAGGTACAGTTTGTGATAGAGTTCCAGAGACAGTTGGAGTTCCAGACACGGTTTGTGATGGAGTTCCTGAGACTGTTGGAGTTTCAACCACAGTTTGTGATGGAGTTCCTAAGACCGTTGGAGTTTTAACAACAGTTTGTGATGGAGACAGTGTTGGAGTTCCTGACATTACCACGGTTTGTGTTGGAGTTCCTGACATTACCATAGTCTGTGAAGGAGTTTCTGACATTACCATGGTTTGTGTTGGAGTTCCAGACATTACCATAGTCTGTGAAGGAGTTTCAGAGACTGTTGGTGCAGGAGTTACGCTCGGTGTTTCTAAACTAGAAGGAACAACGGATGAAGTTGGTGTAGGAGTTACCGTTGGAGTACAATCCGTAAGTGTTAGTATATCTCCATAATAGGTTACCTCATCCCAATTACATGTAGGACAATACCTGTATAATCCTTCCACGTAAATTACATGATAGTCGGGAAACATAGAAATGGTCAAGAAGTCAGGAATCTTGTTAGATCCAAACGTATTTAAATCAAACGTGAAAAAATGGATAGCGATTTCATGATATGGTAAAATAGCAAATTTGTTCATCCAAATAACTGGCGACATTTGAGTATTTCGTGCGGATATGTATATTTCATCCACTACCTCCCCCACATATTCTGACACGTCATCATTCGTAATTTGTATTGTATACGTTGAGCCCTCTGAATGAAATTCATTGGGGACACTTATAGTTAGGCCTGAAGAAACAGTAAAATTCCCGTAATTGGTAGAAGAATTTGTATCGACTGTATCTGAAATAATAAATTTGCCATGAAGCGTATAGCCGTTCCAATCGGCAGTATAACAATAATGTTTTCCCCATGCCCCACCGAGGAGCATGAGCCATATGAGTAGCAACATTTCCCTGTTCTTACTTAGTATATTTTCTTTTATGCTAGACCAACGAACATTTAAAACTGGCATTTGGACCCGCATAGCAGATCCATTTTCATAGTTTTTAAGGATCCGTTGGCCTAAACATAAAAATGGCTTTTCCTAGTTTATCATGTCAGGATTTATACTTTCTCTGAAAAATCAGGAGATTTATTAGCATATAAACTGTGTATGAAAAAAATCATAATACATAAATATTAGTTAGAGTTCCTTCTTCCACCAATCTGAATTAGTGAAATCCAATTTTAGTTTAGCAACGGAATAGTTTCTACTACCATCATTCAAAGAAATATGTTCAGGAAACCATGTATGATTAAAGGATAAGGCATACAAATATGCGTCTGATGTCATTCTTTCTGCCATGATTGTTTTTATGGAAGGACAATAATCACCATCATGATCATAATCGGTCATAAGCATATCCCAAGTATAGGTGCCGTTCCATAGAATATGGTGAATGTTGCGTATCTCTTCGGGCCACACATGATACACAAAGTTGAAATCATAATAATAAATCAGTTTTCGCGGTTTACCATTATAGATAAATTCAAGAATCCATTTGGCATCAAGACTTTGTTTGGTATTATCAATATTCAAAAGAATTTTAGTTGTATCATTCCCTTGTTCCAAAACGGTGCAAATATGCTGTTTATGCTCTTCCCATGTGCCACCAAATGCTTTATCTAACACATTCATAACATATATAACATCCACATCTGGCACTAAGAGCAATGGAGCCAGAATGTCGGTAGCCATCCCTAAATAAAGGGTGTTCATGATAGGCATTCTGCAAAATAAAAACATCCATACTCATTTATTCCCTCTCAAACGTCATCAATTTTTCAAGATAAGTTTCCCAGAAAAAGACGTACACGGCGTTTACGCATGAAACGCAGGGGTCTAAAAACTTTCTGAATACATGCTAAATAGCAATATGTCCGATGAAACAGTGATAATTAGTAAAAAAGAATTTGAACGTTTGCAGAAGCTGGAAGCGGATTTACCGGCGATGTTGGAAGCCGCGAAAGAAGAAGAACGTAAAGACGCACTTACACGCCTACATCAGAGAGATAAGGAAAACCCAGAAGCGGCAAAAAAGAGGTATAAAAAGCATTATAACTTAAATAAAGATGCTGTTAATGCTAAACGCAGAGAAGCCTATCGGCTTAAAAAAGAGGCTAATTTAGCAAAAACAATTCAATCTCCCGGAGATTCGTCAAACGAGCGTTGAGAATTTTGTACCCTCCCAGTAGAAAAACCATGCTCCGAAAATTCCTGGCTGCCTACAAGTCATCCACGAATTATACACATTTATCATTGGCACCTAATGGAAAGTATAGTATTCCTGATAATAAACTTCCTGAACTATATAGTTTAATTGGAAAAGAAAAACAGCCTCCTCATATTCTTGAAGGACGTGAAGGGTTAGTGAGTGGACCTCTACTCATTGACTTGGATTTTGAATATCCAGATGAGAAACGATTTCATACACGTCAATATACGACAGAACAAGTTACTAATTTTGTTGATATGGTTAATTCTGCTGTAAAATATTTCTTTGGTTCTGTAACTGTTGAATATATTATAAGCGAAAAGCCTTTACCGACAATTGAATCTGGAAAGCGTGTTAAAGATGGACTTCATGTTCTTGGAAAAGGTCTAGTCTTATCCTATGCAGACCAGCATAAATTACGCCTCTATGCTCTTCAAAAACATTTCCTACAAAATTCTTTCTGTATGGACTATGTAAAAAATAAACCAGAAGATGTGTACGATAAATCCGTTGTGGAAAAGAATGCCTGGTATTTGTTAGGATGTTCAAAACCTGACCGTGAACCCTACATGCCTACCTTATCTTTTATGGAAGATGACGGCGAACTTTTACGGCGAAACGTTGAAGGTGCATTTTATTCCATTTCTGATTTGAGTATTCGGCAAGCTGAAAATCCAATACATTGTTTGAGCGAAAAGATTCAGGAATGGAATGCCATTCTTGAACCATCAAAGAAAACAAAACTTAGAAAGAGGCCTGAGGGGAGCGATCCTGAATCTGTATCCCAACATATTCAAACAGTAATTCCGTATTCTGAAATGACTGGAGGGCGTCCCGCTTTCTTAGAATCGTTTGCAACTTTAGCACGTCTTGTTGAACTCTGGTCACGGGATAGAGCAACGGACTATATTAAATGGCGTAATGCTGTCTTTTGTATTGCGAGTTGTTCTAAAGCATGTGGAAACCTTGAAGGCGGTAGAGAATTAGCGCACCGATTCTCGCTAGGACCTAAATATGACAGGGACTCTGTAAATCGCACATTTGATTCTGAAACACGCGGTGTTCTTGGATTTGTTGTCGCACATCAATGGGCTAGGTCTGATAATTTGGCTGGATATATGAGTTCAGGATTTTCAGTATGGTGGAAAATTCCCTGGGCTCATTTTACCGTAGCAAGGGAATTCTTTGGACTTTTTCCTGAATCATTTTTATTAGTTGGAGGATGGTGGTATATATTTAATGGCGTGTTCTGGGAAAAAGATGGCGATTCAGTAAAAGGTGACTCAAAAACAATTAAAAAATGGCTATCTACACGTTTTTATGATATTCTGTATGAACAAATTAAAACGCAAAGAGAAATTATGGATGGTGCAGAATATCAGAAAAAATTGGGATATCTGAACCAACTTTTGAATAAAAGTTTTAAGAATGATGTTCTTTCAGAACTTGGTCAGTTCTTTGCCAATTCTTCAGTGGAGTTCGATAAACGACCTGAACTATTTGCTTTTAAAAATCGGATCTTTGATTTGAATTCTGGAACATGGATTACACCATCTCCTGATATGTATGTTTCAATAACATGCGGATATGATTGGACAGATGTTGGAAATTCTGAAATTGAAGAAATGGAACGGTGGGTACACGAACTCTTTGATAGTTCTGAAAAAACAGAATATGTTTTAAAACTTATGTCATCCTGTTTGTATCGCCATAATCGTGAGGAAAAAGCGCATTTCTTGTTGGGGCGTGGTCGTAATGGAAAAGGAACGCTGAAGGAAATGATGTCTGCAGCGTTAGGAGGCTATGCTGGAAAAATGGAACTTTCATACTTTACACAACCCGATAAATATTGTGGTGCTGCTAATCCACACCTTTATAATTTGAAAGATTCCAGAGTGATTTGGTGCGATGAGGCTGAAACGGATGGACGTGTTGTAGGTAAATTTTCTACAGGGAAACTTAAATCTCTTACAGGTCGTGATAAAATTAAGGCGCGACCTTTATATTCTGGTGAGGAGGCAGAATTTGAAGCAGGACATTTAGTTGCCCTTGTAAATGAGATGCCAGGATTTACTTCATTTGATTTTGCTTTACTAACACGATTAGTATGTGTTAGGTTTCCGTATGTATTTATGCCTTCTGGAGAATATAATGAAACTGACCCAACTCATAAAAAACAGGATCCGCGAATCAAAGAACGAGTTGTGGAACGTCGAAACGTATTTATTGCACTTTTACTAAAATGGTATATCCGTTATGATAAAGAAGGCTTAGAACTCCCTGATTGTATTAAAGCCGAAACTAGAACCGTAACAGATGAATTGGATGCTGTAGGAGGTTGGGCAAGAGCAAATCTTATCTTTAAAATTGGAGAAAAAACACCAGTTCAAGTTGTGTATCGTAAATATGTTGAGGATTGTGATTCTGCTGAAAAAGATCATGTTGGCTTAGATGAATTTAGTAAACGAATAAAACGTTGTTATGATGTAAAATCTATTCGTCACAACGATGAATATTCTCAATGTAGTAGAATTATAAGTTATAAGTTGATTGACAGGGGTGACAGGGGTGATTCCCAAAATTCCTCCTAAGACCCTTTATTTACAAAAAGTTTGGGAATCACCCCTGTCACCCCTGTCAATCAACTTCTTTTGGAAAAGAAATGAAATCTATATCAGATATTAATAAGATTTTCAATAGAACTGGTAAATTTTATGAACTTTTCTAAAATTATCAAATTATATTACATACCATAAATAGAATGGTCAGCAAAACCAGAAAAGCCAAGAAAGTCACGAGGACCATTGTCTGTGGCAATGCCCTGCCATGGCTTTCTCAGAACGAAGGAACGCTCGACGCCATTGTCACGTCGATTCCGGATCAGTCCGAGGTAAATCTTCCGATGGAGAAATACACGGAATTTTTCAAGGAGTCAGCAAGACTCTGTTTGAACGCCGTAAAACCAGCAGGATATTGTATTTTTCTACAAACTGACCGAAAACAGAAGGGACTTTTCCCCAAAGACTTTTATATCACACAAGAGGCTATGCAATTAGGCTTCCGAATGATGTGGCATAAAATAGCGCTACGAACAGAGCCCGGTAAATCTGACTTATTCCGACCCACTTACTCACATATGCTCTGCTTTTCCAAGAAAGGCAGTCCAGGAAAGGCAACTCCCGATGTACTTTATCGTGGTCCAATTACCTATGACAACGCATTTGGAATGGATGCCGTCAAAAGTGTCCTAGAGTTTCTGAAAACACAGAAAGTCAAAAAAGTAGTGGACCCATTTGTTGGATCCGGTACAACTGTGGCTCTTGCCAACAAGATGGGAATGAATGCTGTAGGGGTAGATATTGATCCTGCGCAATGTAAAAAAGCCAGAGCTTTAGTACTTTAGTTTTTTTAGGTTTTGAATAAATAGAACAATTTTTACACGCGGCGCTTCCATGAAATGCTCTCAATCTGAAATGCCTGGGTAGAGACGCCGCCACGAACAAAGCGCACAGAGCATGAAATGGCGAGAGCCTGCTCAATCTGGCGAAGAATAGTGAGAATAGCATTATGTTTGGAGTCGGTGTAGGCAAAGACTGCCTTGGACAGAGCACGCTCTTCACTCAAGAATTGTAGGCAGGGAGTCACAGCAAATCCGGCTGCCTCATCCTCAAAACGAGCACGAATGAATGCCTCCAAGGCGTTGCGAAAAGCATCCTGGCTGACAAAATGCTCCTTCCTCAAGCCAACGGAAGCACAGGCCACAGTATCCGCACGAACCTTGATAGTATGTCTAACGAAAGCACACGCCTTTTTCACACTGCCAAACATGGTTTCTGCTGGCTTGCTGGTGACCAGAGGGCCTTGTGCCTGAGTGTAAAAGACAACCAGGACATCTCCACCGCGCACACCTTCCAGTCGCAAGGTTGGGTGCACAACCACAAAATTCACTAGTTTTGGGTCAGTAATATCCTGACACAGAGGAATTGTGTTGCTGCGCTCTGCCTCAACCAGCGTAGACAAATACTGTTTTTGAGAGGCGGAAGTTGCCGCCTCAATGTTTCGCAAGCTAGTTTCATGGCGTGCTGCCACCATCAGTTCAATTCCCAACAGAATTTCCTCTTTCTGCTCATCCGAAAGGTTGGGATGATCAGAAATCAATGCCAGATTCTGGGGTTCCCGCAACTTTGCCAGACAGATATCCTTCAGAACAGCATCACGACGCTCATCTGCCCATTCCTCATCCTCGCCCAAATGGAAGCGAATCGGAGGGCAGCGATGCTTGCCATCCGATAGGCGTTTAGGATTCCGACCAGGGACAATGTTGGTAGCCTTTGTGGGAATACTAATTGCCCTGCCGCTATGAGCGAAGATGTGGCGCTCCAACTCACACCAGGTGACCTCCTTCGTCACATGCTTTTTCAGCAGAGACCCAGGAACAAAGATGGTGGGTTTCCTCTCACCGAATGCGTATCCACACATGCGACCCAAAAGCCCCTGAATCACCGCATCTGTGTTGGAAATCTTGGCACCCTCCCAAACAAAGCCGACATGGCGCTTAGGAACAACTTTACCAGCACGTAGGCGGCCATCCAGGAGAACCAGAGCAGGACGAGGCGGTGCAGCAGAGAGACAGGGTTTTGTGTGAGTATGCGGCTCACCTGCCTCGCACCTATCACAGGAAATAATCACATCCTCACGAACACTGTTGAAGAAGTACACATCCACGCCCGCCTGGGCACACAGTTGTTTAATGGTGGAAATGTGACCTGTCTTGGTCTCCTTCTTGCCGCCACACACACGCATAAGATTCCAGGTGTTAGGCTGAAAGAGAGCTTTGAACTGCTCAGGGTTGCTGGCAATAGCGAAGGTGGATTGGAGGAGTTTCTGGCCGCCTGGATTGTAGAAGGTCTCATTATAATACTGCTCAGGGCCCCAGTATCCGGTACCAGGTTCCAGACTGACAATTGCCTTGGGTCTAGACATACCATTCTGAATGGCACTGATTTCAGAATATCCAGTAGCATCCACGCTGAGAATGTAGGTCTTGTTCTCCAGCATTTCGTCACGTGTGCCATCCATTCCCAGGCCAAACTTGCCCAGGTACTCGGCAAGCTTGTTGCGAACATTCTGATCCATGTGGGACTCATCCACGACAATCAGTGCCTTCTTCACATCCAGCGAATGCTTGGGGAAATCCTGGCGGAAAATCACGGTAATCTTCTCTTGGAGATCCTCGTTGTATTTCACAGTATCAGACTTTGCCTGTGCATAGAGCTCAGTATCAGTGGACCCACAAAGAATGTAAGCCCTGTCAATCATACCGGTCTGGAGCATACGACGAATCACCTGCTGAAAGCAGCCAGTCTTGCCGGATTGGACGTCGGCATTGAGGAAACAGTAGTGAATACGTCCCTCGGAAAAGATGCGCTCAATCTGGTGCGCGGCAGAAACCTGCTGAGGCTTGGCAAATACAGCGGGCATTTTGAAAAGAAAAGGAAAAGAAAGGAAAAGAAAAGGAAATTTGGAGCATAAAAGGGCACACATGGACAGTGTTTGTTTCAAAACGTTTCAATTTTTTCCAATGACGGAATTCTTGGAATTTAATTATTGGGATAATCATTGAGATAATCATAGGGATAATCATAGGGAGGAACTGGTAACAATAGTCTTTCTTTTGGTATTTGTATGATATTCACAGATATTCATGGGTATTTCAGAAATTAGGTTATTCATACCATTTCTGCAGTATTCATACGAATCAAAAAATATGCATATGAAAACCAGTGAGCGGGACTTTTTTGCCCGGTTTTAGCGGGAGATTTTAGCGCGCTAAATTCATTTCTATTTCTGATTTTTTGTGGCGTAAAGATTCATGCCAGTATTTTATGTAAAATGTTTAATTTATTGTGGTTATCGCCTAGAGATCGTATTGAACTCATTTGTGCTGTTTTATATGGCGTATATATAGTTTTAAAGTATCTTTGGAATAAATTATATTTATTATTTCAGAAATAAATACTGATAAGTATAAACTGCGCGCAATTTTCAGAATATATTATACAAAGAAACTGCGCACAAAATATATATTACAAAAATTGCGTTAAATTTGAATTATTTTAGCGAAAATCCGAAAAAGCGGGAAATTTATTTGACTCATTAATCGTACGATTAATGAGTCAAATA
>JACCDX011718200.1_pt1 | contig 48672 bp, 42 predicted proteins | sample 7449681 | NCBI WGS metagenome assembly JACCDX01 (sample SAMN15323450, study PRJNA562643) | freshwater metagenome | isolation source: river surface water | place: USA:Blue River Watershed | collected 2017-08-18
AATGGGATTTCGCGTCTATCATTACGGGCAAATTATAGAGGCGCGCGGAAAAACGCGTCGACCCGCTCGGGAATCAGGGAATGGCAGTCATCCGGAAAACTTTGTCGCTGCTGGCCGTGCTGGCAGCATTGGTCGTGGCCATCGCGGTAAGCTTCGCCTATTGGTCGAAGCAGCCGATCATGTCGGAAAGCGAACAGCCGCTGGAAGTGAATGTCGCCGCCGGCAGCAGCCTGCGCAGCGCGCTCAGGCAATTGCACGAGGCCGGCGTGCCGGCGTCGCCGCTGCTGATGGAGGCGCTGGCGCGCGGACTCGGCACGCCGCGCGTGAAGGCGGGCAGCTACCGCATCGAGGCGCAGATGACGCCGATGGACTTGCTCGATGCGCTCGCGCGCGGCGATACGATCAGGGAATCGCTGACCGTCATCGAGGGCTGGACCTTCGCGCAGATGCGCGAAGCCATGGCCAGCCAGGCCCACCTGCGGCAGGACAGTGCCGACATGGAAAACGCGATCCTGCTGCAGAAGGTCGCGCCGGGCCATGCGCATCCCGAGGGCCTGTTCTATCCGGATACCTATGTGTACGAGCGCGGCACCAGCGACCTCGTGCTGCTGCAGCAGGCGCATCAGCGGATGCTGAAAATGCTGAACGACGCCTGGAGCCGGCGCGCGCCCGACCTGCCTTACGAGAAGCCTTACGATGCGCTGGTGATGGCCTCCATCGTCGAAAAGGAAACCGGCCATGAGGCCGACCGCACGCGGGTCGCGTCGGTGTTCGTGAACCGCCTGAAGCTGGGCATGCCGCTGCAGACCGACCCGACGGTGATCTACGGCATGGGCGCGGCCTTCGACGGCAACCTGCGCCGGCAGGACCTGCTGGCGGACACGCCCTACAATACCTACATGCGCCGCGGCCTGCCGCCGACGCCGATCTCGCTGCCAGGACGTCGTTCGCTCGAGGCTGCGTTGCATCCGGCGGCCGGCAACGACCTGTACTTCGTCGCGCGCGGCGATGGCCGCAGCGAGTTCTCCGCCAACCTCGACGACCATAACCGCGCCGTCAACAAATACCAGCGCGGCATGTAATCCCGCAAATTTTATGGCCAGAGGCAAATTCATCACTTTCGAGGGCGTCGACGGCGCCGGCAAGTCGACCCACATCGCCGCCTTTGCCGATGCGCTGCGCGCGCGCGGCCTGCAGGTCGTGACCACGCGCGAGCCGGGCGGCACGCCGCTGGGCGAGAAGCTGCGCGAGCTGCTGCTGCACGAGACCATGCACCTCGAGACCGAGGCCTTGCTGATGTTCGCATCGCGCCGCGAGCACGTCGCGCAGGTGATAGCGCCGGCGCTGCAGCGCGGCGACTGGGTCATTTCCGACCGCTTCACCGATGCGAGCTTCGCTTACCAGGGCGGCGGCCGCCAGCTGTCTCCGGCGAAGCTCGAGGCGCTCGAGCAATGGGTACATGCGGATCTGCAGCCGGACCTGACGCTGCTGTTCGACGTGCCGCTGGCGGTCGCGCGCGAGCGGCTCAACCGCAGCCGCGACCCGGACAAGTTCGAGCGCGAGCAGGACGCTTTCTTCACCCGCGTGCGCGACGCCTACCTGCAGCGCGCCGCGCGCTTCCCGCAGCGCATGCGCGTGATCGATTCCACCCGCCCGCTCGCCGAAGTCAGCAGCGAGCTGGCGGCGCTGGTGGCAACGCTGTGAACCGGGAAGGCGATGGACGAGATGGACGAGATGGTCGGTAGGGGCCTCTACCCGTGGCAGCGGGATGACTGGCAGCGCCTGCAGCGCATGCGCGCGCGCCTGCCGCATGCGCTGCTGTTCCATGGCGCCGAAGGCACCGGCAAGGTCGCGTTCGCCGAGCGCTTTGCAGCGTCATTGCTGTGCGAGCGTCCGCTGGACGACGGCCACGCCTGCGGCGCCTGCGAATCCTGCGGCTGGTTTGCGCAGTACGGGCATCCGGATTACCGGCGCGTCCGGCCCGACGCGCTCGAGACCGAGGCGACCGATGACGCCGACGCCGAGGAAGGCGGCGCGAAGAAGGGCAGCAAGACCCCGTCGAAGGATATCCGCATCGAGCAGGTGCGCTCGCTGGCGGCCTTCATGAACGTGTCCACCCACCGCTCGGGACTGCGCGTGGTGCTGCTGTATCCGGCCGAGGCGCTGAACGCCGCGTCGGCGAATGCGCTGCTGAAGACACTCGAAGAGCCACCGCCCGAAACGGTATTCCTTCTGGTCACCGACCGCATTGACCGGCTGCTGCCGACCATCCTGTCCCGCTGCCGCAAGTTTCCCTTGTCTTCCCCCGATCCGGCGGCCGCATTGCAGTGGCTGCAGGCACAGGGCATCGCGCAGCCCGGACGCTGGCTGGCCGAACACGGCGGCGCGCCGCTGGCGGCGCTGCAGGCGGCACAGGAGGGCGACGGCGGCGAGCGCGACGCACTGCTCGCGCTGCTGGCCAAACCCGAAGCCGGTGCGGCGCTGGTCGTCGCGGAGCGGCTACAGAAGGCATCGCTGGCGCAGCTGGTCGCATGGCTGCAGCGCTGGCTGTACGACCTGCTGTCGCTGAAGCTCGGCGGACGGGTACGCTACTTCCCGCATCAGCAGCAGGCGCTGGCAGCACTGGCTTCGCGCATTTCGGCGGAGCGCTTGCAGCAGGCGCTGCGCGATGCGGGCGCACGGCGCGCGGTAGCGGAACATCCGCTGTCGGCGCGCCTGTTCATCGAGCAAATGCTGGTGGACTACACGAAACTCTTCGGATAGCGGAGCCGGACCATGACGGAATCAGCCTTTTCCCAGGATGCGCAGTTGCTGAGACCGTCGGTGATGTCGCTGTCCTTCCGCGACCGGGCCGGGCTGTACGCCGCCTACATGCCCTTCGTGCAGAACGGCGGCCTGTTCGTGCCGGGCGCACGCAATTGCCAGCTGGGCGACGAAGTCTTCCTGCTGCTGACGCTGATGCAGGACGACACCCGCTATCCGGTCGCCGGCAGGGTCGTCTGGATCACGCCCGAAGGCGCGACGCAAGGCCATACCCCGGGCATCGGCGTGCAGTTTCCTGCCGATGACAGCGGCCTGCGGGTGCGCCGGCGCATCGAGGCGATGCTCGGTACATCGCTCGGTACCACGCGGCCGACGCACACGATCTGAGCCGATCATCGACGTCATGAGGCGGCAGGATGCCGAGCCGGCGTAAAATGGCGCGATTCGATCTTCCCTGTATTCCATGTTCATCGATTCGCATTGCCATATCGACTTTCCCGAATTGTCTGACCGCCTGCCCGGCATCCTGCAGAAAATGCAGGAGAACCAGGTAACGCATGCGCTGTGCGTGGCGGTCACGATGCCCGAATTTCCGCGCGTGCTGGCGTTGGCGGAGGCGCATCCGAACATCTATGCGTCCGTCGGCGTGCATCCCGATTACGAGGACACCGAGGAGCCGGATGTCGACACGCTGGTCAGGCTGGCGGCGCATCCGCGCATTGTCGCCATCGGCGAGACCGGGCTCGACTATTACCGCCTGAGCGGCGACCTCGAATGGCAGCGTGAGCGCTTTCGCACGCACATCCGCGCGTCGCGCGCGAGCCGCAAGCCGCTGATCATCCATACGCGTTCGGCTTCCGAGGACACGCTGCGCATCCTGCACGAGGAAAAGGCCGGCACGGCCGATGGCGGCGTGGCCGGCGTGATGCACTGCTTCACCGAATCGCTGGAGGTGGCCGAAGCGGCGATGGCGCTGGGCTTCTACATTTCCTTCTCCGGCATCGTCACCTTCCGCAATGCGAAGGAGTTGCAGGCCGTCGCGCGCGCAGTGCCGCTGGAGCGCATGCTGATCGAGACCGATGCGCCGTATCTCGCGCCGGTGCCGATGCGCGGCAAGACCAATGAGCCGGGCTTCGTGCGCCATGTGGCCGAATACCTGGCCGACCTGAAGGGGGTGCCGCTGGCCGAACTGGCGGATGCGACCTCCCGCAACTTCCGCACGCTGTTCGGCGTGCCCCACTGAGCGATGGAAGACAGCGTACAGAACCCTGGCCGGCGCCGGCTGCTTGCGGCGGCCGTCGTGCCCGAACTCGAACGCTTCCTCAGCCCGCTGCGACCGAAGACCAGTTCGTATGAAGACTGGTTCAATGCGATACGGCTGGACGACGTGCGCCGCATCGAATCCCTGCTCGCGCGCGGCTTCGACCCGAATTCGATCGAGCCCGAGCTGTTCGACAGCGGCCTGATCCTCGCGATCCGGCACAAGTCGGCGAAGGTGCTCGCTGTGCTGCTGTCGCTCGACAACCTGAATGTCGAGATGTTGTCGCGCAACGGCGATACCGCGCTGATGATCGCTGCGTGGCAGGCCGATGCGGATACCGCGTTCGCACTGATCGACAAGGGCGCGCAGGTCAACCGGCCCGGCTGGACCGCATTGCACTACGCGGCGGCGTCCGGCAGCCTGCCGATCATTCGCCGGCTGCTCGAGGAATCGGCTTTCATCGACACCGAGTCGCCGAACGGCACGACGCCGCTGATGATGGCAGCGCGCGGCGGCCGGCGCGACGCCGTACTGCTGCTGATCGACGAAGGCGCGGACCTGATGCTGAAAAACGAGCGCGGCCTGACCGCCGCCGATTTCGCCCGCGCCCAAGGCTACGAGGAACTTGCGCGGCTGATCGACGAACGTGCCGTGGCCGCCGGAGCGATGACGCCGCGCGCGGCACAGGCCCCCGCAGCGGCCGAGCACCTGCCCGCGCCGGCGGAAAGCCCGGCCAGTGCCGGCGCGCCTGCCGCTGCCGCTGCCGAAGCAGCAGCGGAGATGCCGGCTCCGGCAGCCGCCGAATCGCCCATCGCTCCTTCCGTGCCGGCCACCGGCAACTGAGCAGCTTGCCACCGGCGGCGCTGCCGATCTGCGGCGCAGCGCGGCCTGCCTCCTTGATGAAACTACAACGGGCTTGTCCAGTCTGATTCGCACGCCGGTCGCGCCAGCGCGGATGACGGCCGGCATCCTGCGGGCGTTTGCGCACGCGATGACTGATTCAGATCAAGACTGGAGGTTCAGATGAAGCGCGTTGTCACACCGTTGTTCCTGTCACTGCTGCTGTTTGCCGCAGGCACGCAGGCCCAGACCTCGTCGGGCGGCGGGCTGAGGGAAAACACCGATCCGGCGCGGGCCGCCGAAGTCGAACAGAGGGCGCGAGAACTGGGGCATCCCGGCAGTCCGGCCGGACAGTCCGGCGGCGTCTCCGGCCCGACCGGCACCGAAGACATGTCGGGCCCGTCGGCCGGCGGCCGTGCCGGCGACAGCGCCGGCGGCATGACGGGCGGGGGCGAAGCGGGCAGCGCCGGAGGTGCCGAGACCCGTCCGGACAGCAGCGCCGGCGGCGGCAGCACCGGCGGCGGCAGCACCGGCGGCGGCAGCACCGGCGGCGCAGGCACATCCCCCGGCACCACCGACACGGCACCGACAATGCCCGGCGCCGATCCGACCCGCATGCCCGGCACCTCGGGCAGCTCGGAAGGTGGCGGCGCACCTGCGGGCACGAGCGGTGATGGGCAGGGCAATGCTCCCGCCACCGGAGGCGGCGGGGAAGTCGGCGGCGCAAGGAGCGAGTCGGGGCCCGGGGAGATGACGGGCACCGAGCAGCGTCCGCAACCCGGCGACGAGCGCTTCCGCGAGCCGACCCAGCCGGCACGCTAGCCGCAGCGCCCGTGGGCGGCACCGGTTCTGTTACAGTGCCGCCCATGGCAAAACTCTCCCTTGACCGCATCCTGCAATCGCAGGGTGTCGGCACGCGCAAATGGTGCCGGCAACTGATCGCCGAAGGCGAAGTGAAGATGGCGGGCACGCCGGTGACGGACTACCGCGCCGGCTTCGAAACCGAAGGCCTGCGCTTCACGCTGTTCGATGACGAATGGGTCTACCGCGAGCATCTCTACATCGCGCTCAACAAACCGGCCGACATCGAGTGCTCGCGCAAGCCCAGCCACCACCCCGGCGTGATGACGCTGCTGCCCGAGGAATTCAACTGGCGCGACGTGCAGGCGATCGGACGGCTCGACCATGACACCACCGGCCTGTTGCTGCTGACCGACGACGGCAGCTTCAACCATGCGATGTCGTCGCCGAAGCGGCATGTGCCCAAGCGCTATCTGGCGACCACCGCCGATCCGGTCACGCCGGCATTGCTGGACGCGCTGCGCGCGGGCGTGCAGCTGCATGACGAACCGGCGCCGCTGGCCGCCAGCGACTGCGTGCAGGTCGGCGAGCGGCAGATCGAGATCGTGCTGGAACAGGGCAAGTATCATCAGGTCAAGCGCATGCTGGCTGCCGCCGGCAATCATTGCGCGGCGCTGCAGCGCATCTCGATCGGCGAGCTGACGCTGGACGCGCTGCAGCTGGCGCCGGGCGACTGGTGCCACCTGTCGCCGCAGCAGCTTGAATTGTTGCGCTAGCCCTGGCTGTCAGCGGACGATGCGGTAGCAGGGCTCGTAGCGCGTGCCGGGCAGCTTCATGCGTCCCTGCTCGACGAAGGCGCCGAGCAAGGCATCCATGCGCTCCATCAGCTCCGGTTCGCCGTGCAGCTCGAACAGGCCGTGCCGCTCGATCTCGCGGATTCCCTGCAGTTTCACGTTGCCTGCCACGACACCGGAAAATGCGCGCCGCAGGTTGGCCGCGAGCCGGTGCGACGGCTGGTTGCGGTGCAGGTCGAGCGAGCGCATCGCCGCGTGCGTGGGCTGGAAGGGCTGCTGGAATTCCTCCTCGATCTTCAGGCGCCAGTTGAAGTAGTACGCATCGCTGTGCAGCTTGCGGTAGCCGCGCACCTGCTGTATGCCCTCGCGCGCGAGCCGCGCGACTTGCGCCGGATCGTCGATCACGACCTCGTACAGCGACTGCGCTTCCGGGCCGAGCGTGGCGCCGATGAATTCATCGATCTGCGCGAAATAGGCGGCGGACTCTTCCGGCCCGGTGAAGATCACCGGGTAAGGCAGCTCGCGGTTGTCCGGGTGCAGCAGGATGCCGAGCAGGTAGAGGATCTCTTCGGCCGTGCCGACCCCGCCCGGGAAGACCACGATCGCATGGCCGGTGCGCACGAAGGCCTCGAGGCGCTTTTCGATGTCGGGCAGGATCACGAGATTGTTCACGATCGGGTTCGGCGCCTCGGCGGCGATGATGCCGGGCTCGGAAAAGCCGAGGTAGCGCCCGCTCGCGATGCGCTGCTTCGAATGCCCGATCGCCGCGCCCTTCATCGGCCCTTTCATCGCGCCCGGGCCGCAGCCGGTGCAGATGTCGAGCTCGCGCAGGCCCATCTGGTAGCCGACGCGCTTGGTGTAATCGTACTCGCTGCGCGAGATCGAATGTCCGCCCCAGCACACCACCAGGTTCGGCGCCAGCGTGCGCTGCAATACGCCGGCGTTGCGCAGGATGTGAAACACCAGATCGGTGGTGGCCACCGAGTCGTGCCGGCCGAGGTGTTCGCGCGTGGCCAGTTCGGCGCTGGTGAACACGATGTCGCGCAGCGCGGAGAACAGGTGCTCGCGTATTCCGAGGATCATGTCGCCGTCGACGAAGGCGACGGCCGGCGCGTTCAGCAGCTCGAGCTTGATGCCGCGCTCGCGGTGCACCACGCGCACGTCGAAATCGGGATAGGCCTCCATCAGCGCCTTGCCGTCATCCATGTAGTCGCCGGATGACAGCACCGCCAGCGCGCAGCTGCGGAAAACATCGTGCAGGCCAGTCTGGCTGCGGTCGAGCAGTTTGGCAATTTCCTGCCGGGAGAGGACTTCCAGGCCGCCTTCCGGGGCGACCACGCTGTCGGTGACGGGATATCTCATCGTTTCTCTTCTTCTGTCAGACATGACGACATCTTAATCCCTTGGCCATTTCTTCTTCAGGCGCACAAGCGCCTGAACGGAAAGTGATTTTCCCGAAGGAAGGGAATTTTTGCGTTGCGAACCGAACGATTTCAACCATTGATTCTTGTCAACCGGATTTCAAAAAAACAGGCTTTACCCTGATGCCAAAGGGGAATCGATTCGCTACGCTTGCGTTTACGGGGTGGGGAGTGCGGCCGACGACAGCGCCGTGCGCAAATGACCGGCCGGCGGCTGGTGCGGGAAGTATTCAAAAGGGCGAACATCTTGACCATGCAGGGCAAGGGCGGCGATGTCCAGCTTCAGCTGATCCGCAGCGTGAAGCGCTTGGACGGCGAGTTCGAGCGGATTGCGGCGACCAGTCCGGATGTGATCTTCATCATGGACGGGCCGGGCGACCGTCTTGTCTATTGCAATGACCGCATTTCCGAAGTGCTGGGCTGGACCGTCGACGAGTTCAAGGGCTGGCGGTTGAGGGAGAGCCGGAATTTCATCCACCCTGACGACCATGCGCAGTTTTCCGCCTGGGTTTCGGCGGTGCTCGGGGCCGGCGGCGACGAGGTCTTCCAGACGCAGCACCGGGTGCGCCACGCCGACGGCAGCTGGCGCTGGATGCGCCTGCGCGCAGCCGCTTTCCGCCGCGACGGCGCCGGCCGCGTGACGCAGCTGATCGGCACGGCCACCGACACCACCGAACAGGTGCTGACGCAGGAAGCGCTGAAGCGGCAGACCGGCATCCTGCAGTTGATCCTCGACAGCATGAGCGAAGGCGTCATCGTCTGCGATGCGCAGGGGGAGATGTTGCTGGTCAATCCTTCGGCGGAGCGCATGCTGAAGCTGAACGAGCCGCTGACACGGCTGGCGCAGGTGAAGGCGGCGCACACGCATGAGCAGGGCGCGCGCTCCAGCCTGCGCGTCTGGCACCAGCATCCGCTGGCGCGTGCGCTCGACGGCCAGAGCGTGTCGAACTACGAATTGTCGCTGTATGACCGCAACCGCGCGCTGTCGGTCACGCTGAACCATTCCTCCGCGCCGCTGCGCGATTCGGCCGGCGAGATCATCGGCGCGGTCGACGTGTTCCGCGACGTCACCGACAGCCATCGCGCGCTGCAGGAATTGCAGCGCGCCGAGGAACACTTCCGGCTGCTGGTCGAGGGCACGACCGACTACGCGATCTTCATGCTCGACCGCGACGGCCAGGTCGTCAGCTGGAACCCGGGCGCGGAGCGCATCCTCGGTTTTCGCAAGGACGAGATCCTCGGGCGCAGCTTTGCGACCTTTTTCACCGCAGAAGACCAGGCGCGCGGCGAGCCGATGCGCAAGCTCAGGCAGGCAATGACGGACGGCCGCTCGGAGGAAGACAGCTGGCGCGTGCGCAAGGACGGCCAGCGCTTCTGGTGCACCGGCGTGCTGGGCGCGCTGCATGACGCCACCGGCAAGGTGAAGGGCTTCGTCGAGATCATGCGCGACAACACGGAGCGCCGCATTGCCGAGCAGAATGTCTTTTTCCTCGCCAATCACGACCCGCTCACCGGGCTGGCGAACCGCGCGCGTTTCCTTGAAAAGCTGCACGAGGCGCTGCTGAACGCGGACCGCGACAACACCGGTTGCGCGCTGATCCTGCTCGACCTCGATCGTTTCAAGGCCGTCAACGACACGCTCGGCCATCATGCCGGCGACCTGCTGCTGAAGGCGGTGGCGCAGCGCCTGCTGCGCTGCGTGCGCGAGACCGATACCGTGGCGCGCCTTGGCGGTGATGAATTCGTCGTGATACTCACGCGGATCAAGTCGCAGGAGGCGGTCGAGCTGATCGCGGAGAACATCCTGCGCGAGCTGGGCAAGCCCTGCGAGATTGCGACCCAAACGATCAACAGCGGCGCCAGCATCGGCATCGCGTTCTACCCGAACGACGGCAACGAGGTCGGCGACCTGCTGCAAAAGGCCGACCTCGCGATGTACCGCGCGAAGGCCACCGGTCGCAACCGTTACCGGATCTTTTCGCCCGGCATGCTGAGCGAGGCGCAGGAACGCCAGTTGCAGGAGGAAAGGCTGCGCGCGGCGATCTCGAGCGGGGATTTCGAACTGATGTTCCAGCCGCAGGTCGACCTGCGCACGATGGACGTGATCGGCGCCGAGGCGCTGCTGCGCACGCGCAATCCGGCGCTGCAGAAGATGCCGGTGCGCCGCCTGATCGAGCTGGCCGACGAATGCGGACTGATCGTCACGCTGGACGAATGGGTGTTCGACGCCGCTTGCGCGCAGCTGGCGAAATGGCTCATGGCCGGCCTCGACGGTTTTCGCGTTGCCGTCAACGTGCCGCCTTCGCACTTGCTGATGCCCGGCTTTGTCGACATGCTGCAGGACACGCTGTCGCGCCACGGCGTGCCGGCGTCGCAGCTGGAGCTCGAGATCACCGAGGCGGCGCTGGTGCACGCGAGCGAATCCGACAGCGAGGTGATGGATGCGCTCAAGGCGCTCGGCGTGATGATCAGCGTCGACGATTTCGGCACCGGCGTGTCGACGCTGTCCTACCTGAAACAATTCCCGGTCGATGCGCTGAAGCTCGATCCGGCACTGATCCGCAACCTGCCGGACGACCGCGAGGACGGCGCGATCGTGTCGGCCGTGATCAAGCTTGCCGGCGACCTGCAGATCCGGGTTGTCGCCGAGGGCGTGGAGTCTTTCGAGCAATTGAGCTTCCTGCAGAACACGCCTTGCGACTATGTGCAGGGTTTCCTGTTCAGCGAGGCGGTGCGCCCGGAGAAATTCGACCAGCTGCTGCAGAAGCGCAAGCGGGAGGGGCGCTTCTTCCACTAGGCTCATCGGGTGGATCCACCCGTTGTCCTGCAGGCGGGCCGCAACTGCTGGCGCATTGCGCACGCGCACCGCTTTGCAATGCTGGTCGACGCCGACATGTATTTCCGCGCCGCGCGGGACGCGATGCGGGCGGCGCGGCACAGCATCTTCATTCTCTCCTGGGACATCGACAGCCGGATGCGTCTGGTGCCTTCGGGCGCACAGGACGGCTACCCGGAACCGCTGGCGGATTTCCTGCATGCCTTGCTGAGCGAGCGGCGCGATCTCGAGGTCTGGCTGCTGAACTGGGATTTCGTGCTGCTGTACGCGATGGAGCGCGAATGGATGCCTGCAGTGCGGCGCGGCTGGGCCGGGCACCGCCGCCTGCATTTCTGCATGGATGCGCGCCATCCGATCGGCGCATCGCATCACCAGAAGATCGTCGTGGTCGATGATGCGATCGCATTCGCCGGCGGGCTCGACCTGACCGGCGCGCGCTGGGACACCAGCGAGCATCGGCCCGCGCATCCGCTGCGCATCGCGCGCGACGGCAAGCCCTACGGACCTTTCCATGACATCCAGGCCGCGGTCGATGGCGACGCGGCGCGCGCGCTCGGCGAGCTCTGCCGCGAGCGCTGGCGGCGCGCGACCGGACAGGCGGCCGGCGTGCCGCGTCGCACCGGCGACCGCTGGCCCGGCTGGCTTGCCGCCGATGTGGCCGACGTCGATGTCGGCATCTCCCGCACCGCGCCGGAGCATGCCGGCGAGCCGGCCGTGCGTGAAGTGCTGCAACTGCACCTCGACGCGATTGCGTCGGCCAGTGACGCCTTGCTGTTCGAGAACCAGTACTTCACGTCCGGGCTGGTCGCCGATGCGCTGGCCGCGCGCCTGTCGGAGCCGGACGGGCCCGAGGTCATGGTGATCACCTCGGAGCGCCACAGCGGCTGGCTGGAAGAATCGACGATGGGCGTGCTGCGCGCACGCCTGCAGGCGCGCTTGCGCAAGGCCGATGGTCGCCGGCGCTTTCGCCTGCTGTATCCGACGCTGTCGCGGGACGAGGGCGCGAGCCTGAACATGCACAGCAAGGTGTTCTTCATGGATGAGCGGCTGTGCTCGATCGGATCGGCCAACCTGTCGAACCGGTCGATGGCCTGCGATACCGAGTGCAACCTCAGCATCGAGGCGCGCGGGCCGGAGGCCGCGCGCATTGCGACGGCGATCGGCGGGCTGCGCGCGCGCCTGCTGTCAGAACATCTGGGCACAAGCCCGGAGCGGGTACGGCAGGCATTGTTCGAGCGGCATCGCCTGTGCGCTGCGGTCGATGCGCTGGCCCGGCAGCCGCGGACGCTGCGCGACTTCGAGCCGGTGCCGCCGCCCGAACTGGACGCGCTGATCCCGGAACAGGCGCTGTTCGATCCGGAGCGGCCGATTGCGCCGGACCGGCTGCTCGCGCATGCGGTGCCGCGCGAATCGCGTGCCGCCTTGCCGTGGCGGCTGGGCGGGCTGGTGCTGCTGGCACTGGCGCTGAGCGCGCTGGCGCTGGCCTGGCGTTATACGCCGCTGCGCGAATACCTGAATCCGGCGGCGCTGGTGGCCTATGCGCAGCAATTGAAGCAATTGCCGTTCACGCCGCTGCTCGTGCTGGCGGCTTATGTGATCGGCTGCCTGCTGATGGTGCCGGTTACCTTGCTGATCGCGGCCACCGGTATCGTGTTCGGTGTGCTGCCGGGTGCGCCGTATGCACTCGCCGGCACTGTCTGTGCGGCGGCAGCGGGCTACGCGCTGGGTGCCGCGATCGGCCGCAAGGCGGCGCGGCGGCTGCTGGGCGCGCGGCTGAACAGGCTGTCGCGCCGGGTCGCACGCCGCGGCACGCTGGCGATGATCCTGGTCCGGCTGTTGCCGCTGGCGCCGTTCGGCGTCATCAATATCGCCTGCGGGGCCTCGCATATCCGCCTGCGCGATTACCTGCTTGGCACGCTGCTTGGCGTCACGCCCGGCGTGCTGCTGACGACGGCCTTCGCGCACAACCTGTTGCTGGCATGGCGAAGGCCGAGCCACCAGACCCTGGGCGTGCTGCTGATCGTCGTGCTGCTGCTGGCCGGGTTCGCGCTTGCGCTGCGGCGCCTGTTCCAGCGGCAGCGCAGCGAATGACGGACTTCCCGGCACGGCCGGCCTGGCCACTGACCGTTGCGACCTGGAATATCCATGCCGGCGTGGGCATCGACCGGCGCTTTGCGCCGGAGCGCATCGGCACGGTGCTGCAGGAGATCAGCGCGGACATCGTCGCGCTGCAGGAAGTGCCGCTGGGCGGCGAGCATTGGCCGAACCTGCTGCATGACCTCGCGCAGGCGACCGGCACGATCGGCGTCGAGGGCTTTACCTTCGGCGTCGGCGGCCGCCGCTTCGGCAATGCGATCCTGTCGCGTTTTCCGGTGCTGGACACGCGGCGCATCGATATCTCGTTTGGCAGCCGCGAGCCGCGCGGCGCGCTCGATGCCGACATTTACTGCCACGGGCATCGGCTGCGCGTGATCGCGACCCACCTCGGCCTGCGCGCCGCCGAGCGCCGCGCGCAGGTGGCGCGGCTGCTGCAGGCTTTCGATACCGGCGACATGCCGGTGCTGCTGATGGGCGACGTGAATGAATGGTTTGTCTGGGGCCGACCGCTGCGCACGCTGGTCTCGCATTTTCAGGCAGTGCCGGCGCCGGCGACTTTTCCGTCATGCCTGCCGCTGCTGGCGCTGGACCGGATCTGGATACGGCCGCGGCACCGGCTGGGCGGGGTGCGCGTGCACGCGAGCGCGGCTGCCCGCGTGGCCTCCGACCACCGGCCGCTGGTGGCCACGATCATGGATTGAAGCGGGGCATCAGCGCGGTGACATGCGCTTGTCCGCCGGATGACGCTCTGGCGTGATCGTGCGGCGCACCGGCGCGACCGTCGTGACCGCCGTGCCGGACCGGGGCCGCCGGTGCGGCGCGGCGAGCGCGGCCGTGCAGGCGTCGAGGATGCCTTGTGCGCTCGCATCGACCTCGTCATGCGCTGCGTCGGCGATTTGCCGCAATTCGCTCTCAAGGCTGCCGGAGCCGACGAACAGCAGCCGCGTGCGCCGTCCCAGCTTGCGCGCGCAGCGGGCAGCGACATCGATCGCAAATGCCGGATTCTTGCCGGGTTCGAGGCGCGCGCAAAAAATGAAGTCATGCGCCTTCGACGGTTCGGGCTGTGGCGGCCGGTAGCGCTCGTTGTCGATGCACAGGCAGGACAGGTGGCAGCGGTCGGCCGGCACGCCATAGTGCCGGTACAGCGCCGTGCCGCCGCGGCTGGCCGCAATGAAGGCCGGTGCGTACCGGTACACGATGCGCCGGATCGCCAGGTGCAGGCGGCTGAGCGACTGCTCCGAGCGCAGCGTGCCATCGGTCATCGGCACATAGGCTCGCTGCCGCAGCGCGCACCAGGCCATCGCATACAGGTGGGTGGGATTGAAGCCATTGCCGACCACGACGTCGGGCGCGAAACTCGACAGGGCCGTCAGCACGTCGGGATTGTTGTGGATGTAGCGTCCGTTCACCACCGTGATGCGCTCGCGCAGGAACACATGGCGGAACGCGATCGGCGGCAGATCCCATTGCCGGTTCGGTTCGCGGCGGCAGCAGAAGATCACCAGCAGGTCCACGCCGGGCTGCGCGGCGATCCGGTTGAACACCGGTATGCGGTAGGGCGGCGGTTCGTTAACGACCAGGGCGATTTTCGGCATCGGCATCGGCAACGGGCAAGGGCGAGGGCAGGGGACAGAGCGCCTCATCGTAGATGCGCATCAGCATCTCGTAATTGCGTTCGGGCGTGTAGTGCGTGCGCCAGGTCTGATACGCATCGATTCCCATGCGGCGCATCTGTTCGGGATGGGCTTGCGCATGCGCGATCGCTGCAGCCAGCGCGGCCGGGTCGCCCGGGTCGACCAGCAAGCCGTTCTTGCCATGCGTGACCAGTTCGCCCAGCCCGCCCTGACGGCTGGCGATCACCGGGACGCCGCAGGCGAAGGCCTCGATGGCGGCCAGTCCGAAGCTTTCCATGCCGGTGCTGGGCATCACCAGGTAGGCCGCGTGCTGCATGCGCTGCCGCAGCTGCTGGCTGGACAGGTAGCCGCGGTAGCGCAGGCCGGCCGTGTGCTCGACCAGGGACTGCAGCGGGCCCTTGCCATAGACATCCAGCGTGGTCCCCGGCAGCGACTGCAGTGCGCGTGCGAGCGTCGCCAGGCCTTTTTCCGGTGACAGCCGGCCGATGAAGAGCCCGCCGTCCCGTTGTGTCCATTGCGGCATGCCGCTGGATTCGACGAAGTTGGGCTTGATGCGCAGCTTCGCCGGCGGCAATCCGCCGGACACGAACAGGTCGCGCGAGCTGCGGTTGAGCACGATGTAACGGCTGACGCCCCGGTTCCAGCTGCCGAGCATGCGGTGCATGGCCAGCATCGTCGAAGCCACTGCCGTCTGCGCGAAAGAACCCCGGTAGCACCGGTGCAGCACCGCGCGCCACGGCAGGCGGCCGACACAGTCGGTGCAGACCTTCCCTTCGCGCACCAGCATCGCCTGCGGGCAGACCAGCCGGAAGTTGTGCAGCGTCTGCACGACCGGAATGCCGAGTTGTCGCGCAACGCCGTACAGCGATGGCGAGATCAGCGGGAAGATGTTGTGCGCATGGATCAGGTCGGGACGGAAACGGCGGTGCAGGCGGCGCAGCTCTTCGACGGTGCGCCAGCACCAGAGCGCACCGGCGGCGGCGATGGCCGATGGCATGCCTTCGAGCTCGGCATTGTCGCGGCGGTAGGGCAGCACTTCGTGGCCGTGACGGCGCAGCATCGCCATCTCGGCGTCGACCAGCGTGTCTTCGCCGCCGCGATAGTGATAGGCATTGTGGGCGACGAGGATCTTCATTGTCTGCCGATACTAGGCAGCGGCGCATTCAGCGCGATGAGCCGTCGCAACATCCGCTATGATCGGCGCAATCGAAAAACAAGGAGACGACGATGCAGGGATTCGACCTCGGCGGCCGGCGCGTGCTGCTGACGCAGGCAGGAGATTTCATGGGCCCGGCGATGGCCGAGGTCTTTCGCGAACTCGGCGCCGAAGTCATCGCCGATCATGGCCCGATCGATGATCCGGATCATCCGGCCCGACTGGTTGCCTCGGCCGGCCATGTCGATGTGCTGCTCGCCAATCTCGGCATTCCGGCGCCGACCACGCCGGCCCAGGAAGTCGGGGACGAGGAATGGCGTCATGCCTTCGCCCACATGGTCGATCCGCTGCCGCGCCTTGCGCGCGCACTGCTGCCGCAGATGATGGCGCGCGGTTCGGGCAAGATCATCGTGATCGGCAGCGCTTCGGCATTGCGCGGGATACGGCGCGCCTCGACCTACAGTGCGGCGCGCGGCGCGCAGCTGGCCTATGTGCAGTCGCTCGGCGCGGAGATGGCAGGCAAGGGCATACAGGTGAATGCGATCGCGCAGAACTTCGTCGACAACCCGACCTATTTCCCGCCCGAAGTGCAGGCCAATCCGGCTTTCCGTGAAAGGCTGAAGCGGGAGGTGCCGCTCGGCCGGCTGGTGAGCGCGCGCGAGGATGCGATGTTCGCGGCCTACCTGGCCAGTGCGCATGCGGATTGTTTTGTCGGGCAGGTCTTTCCGGTGTGCGGAGGCTGGGTCGGCCGCTGAGCGCGGTATTTGCATGGCCTGATCGACCGACTGATGCAGCGAGGCTGGCCATGCAGCAAATACCTCCGATGAACCCGGGCGATGACGCACCGGCAGGGACGCCAGGCACCGGCGAGGACATCTGTCCGCGCTGTCACGGCAGCGGCAGGATCGATGAGCAGCGCGACTGCCCCGATTGCGGCGGCACCGGCAAGATCGTCGAGGGAATCGGCGGCGGCTAGGGTGCGGGAGCGGCCGGGCGGGCGCCGGTTCCGGAAATCGCCAGCCGGATCGCGTCGCGGGTCGCCTCGGCCTGCGGCTGCCATTCGTCAGCCAGTGCCACCGCACGGTCGGCGAGGTCCAGCGCCTCGTCCAGCCGGCCGCGCTGCTGCAGCAGGGTGGCGAGGTTGTTGAGCGCGACGGCGCTGCGCGGATGCCGCGCTGCCGCCTGCCGATAGGCTTGTTCGGCGTCTTCCGGCTGCGCGTTGGCGAGCGCCGCATTGCCCAGGCCGATCGTGAACACCAGACTGTCCGGCCAGCGCCGGGCCGCCTGTTCGTACCAGCTGCGCATTGCGGCAGGGGCGGCAAATCTTTCCAGTCGGGCGAGTGATTTTTCCACGACGGCTTGTTCAGCCGACAGCGGCAGCGCACCCGGCGGCAGGATCATCATTCCCCAGTAATCGGAACGCGCCCAGGTGTGCTCGAAGGTGCCCATGGCCATCACTTCGCGCCGGTTCGGGCCGGAACGCAGGATGACTTCGCGCCGTTCACGGTCGTAGCCGATCACGACCGCATAGTGCCAGCGCGGCGCGATCGCCAGCCCGAGGTTCTGCAGGATGATGACCGGCGTGCCGGCAGCGACCTCGGCCAACAGACCCGCGAGCGAGACGGGTGCCGGCAGCGCCAGCGCTCCCTGCCGGCGCGCGCCGGCCAGCATTTCTGCCTGCAAAGAGCCTGCGCGTCCGGGCAGGAAGACCTGATCCGCGAGTTGGTCGGGATCGGCCGGATAGCCGGCGGCGGCCAGCCCGGTGGCGAGCGCCGCCGGGCCGCACTGATGCGCCTGCTGGGCAAAGAACGGCGTACCGACCAGCTCGGCGCGCACCGGCCCATCCGGCGCGGCGGCAATCAGGGTGCGCGTCTGGGTTGCGCAGCCGGCGACGATGAACGCGACACAGGCAGCAACCCAAAGGCGCCGGCCAGCCTTCAGCATGTCAGCGTTGCGCGCGCGTGAACGGGAAGACTTTGGTCAGTCCCAGCAAGTCGGTAATCAGCAGAATGATGAAAATCAGGCCGACCGTGCCGAAGAAGTCGCCGCCAGCCGGCAGGCGGTCGATACGGTCGGACAGCGTATTGATTTCTTCATCGCTGAGCGCCGCAACGCGATCCCGGATTTCGTCCTTGCCGACGCCAAGCTTTTCCAGTGTGCTGCTGACGTCGTCCCGAGCCAGCGCCGAATGGATTTTGTGTTCGGCATCTTGCCGCGACTGGGCTGCGACAACGGCGTCCGCGCCGATCAGCGCAGCCTGTGCCGGGGCTGCCAGCCAGACCAGGTTGAAGATGAAAATCAGTGAATAAACAAACGACTGCGTAAGCTTTTTCATTTGAATTCTCCTTGTCTGCGATGGGGAGTGCGCGAATCGGAACACTCCGCGCACATGGACCTGCAGTTTTTCAGGTTTGATCGGGGAGCGATTTGAGGATCGGCAAATTTTCTGTCCGACAATCGCAGCATGCCGGCGGGTTCCCTGTAACGATTCCGTTAAACGCATAATTCATATTATGTAAATCAGCGGGTCAAGGAATCCCGGCCTGCGCCGGTACAAGGTTTCAAATGCCGACACCCCGTCGGCTTCGAGAATTCGCTTCAGATACGAGCGGATGGAAAATCCTGCATAAACAGACCATTGCAAAAGATTTTTCGCGCGTCACATCAATTGTGATGTCTCGCGCTGATCCGGCACTTGAACGAAGGCCGACGCGGTCTTCACTTGCGCAGCCGGCTTTCCCGCACCGGTTGCTCGACGATCAGTCCGGCAATCATCGACAGTTCGGCGGCGATCAGGTTGAGCACGTCGTCGGCGGTCAGGATGCCGAACAGGCTGCCGGCCTGGTTGACCACAGGCAGGCGCCGGATGCGCTTGCCCCGCATGACGGCCAGCGCTTCATCGAGGCTGGCGCTTTCCTGAACGGTCGTCACCGGCGAGCTCATCAGGTCCGATGCGGTGAACAGCTTGGCTTCCACGCCCAGCGCTATCGTTTCGACCAGGATGTCGCGGTCGGTGATGATGCCGATCGGCACCCGCGCGCCTTCCTGCTGTGTGTCCACGACGAGCACGTCGCCGATATGGTGGCGTCGCATCAGCGCGGCGACCTCGGCAATCGGTGTATCCGCTTCGCAGCAGATGACGTTCAGGTTCGCGTAATCGCGGACCACCATGATGCCTCCGAAGATTGACAGTGCCAGCCCATGAGGCCACCATGGGCATGAAAGGAGCAACAATTTATGCAAAAGGAATTCAGTCTCGACCGTATCCGCAAACTGGTGGCTGACCTGGAGCAGGAACTGGCGGCCGCGCCCTCCGATTCGCCCAAGGTCGATGAATTGCGGGTCGAACTCGCGCTGCTGAAGGGCACGCTCGACAGTCCTGAAGGCGCCAGCCCCGGCCTTGAACAACAGCTTCACGGGGTACGCCGCAAGCTCGACGACGTCGTTGCCAGCGTCGAAGGCGAAGTGCTGAAGGACACGCCTTACCTGACCGAACTCGGGCGGATACTCGGCCTGGTCTGAGCCGCCGCGCGCTTGTTCTTTCCGGATGCCGGCTATGCCCGGCATCCTTGCCCGGATCGGCGCGCAATCCTGCGCCCGCATCCCGACCGCAGCCTGTCCGGCCTCCGTCCGGCCTGCAGGTTTTCGGCTACTCGCGCAACTTTCCCCCTCCCGCCCTGTCCTACCCCGGCTTCTCGCAATCCCTGCGTCAACCTCATGGCGCCGCCCGCCGCAGGTCGCGGCATTTTCACTCGTGAATTCATGCCAAAATTTTCAACATTGATCACTTCGCTCGCCCATTTCCTGAAGAACGGTCGCCTGCGCGCGGCCCTGTTCGCCTTGTTGCTGCTGTCGGCCATCATCATTTCCTTCGAGAGCGCACCGCGACTGCTGCCTGCCTCGCCTGTGGTGTACAGCCAGGATGTCTCGCTGATCACCTCGCTGCCGGCACAGCGGCAGCGGCTGGATTATTTGCTGATCGTGCAGCCGGCCACCGAATCGCCGCGCTATGTGATCAAGTACAAGGATCAGGCCAAGATGGTGTCGGTCAAGGTGCCGAACTCGACGCACGTCAACCTCGAACGCGAAGTGCTGCTGAAGAACGGCATTCCCTACGCGATCGCGCATCCGGACTGGGTGATGGCGAATCCGGCGGTGCTGCAGGATCGCGAGGCGCAGCAGGGCTTCGTCGAGTCGGCCGGCGGCTTCCTCGCGCGCAATGCGATCGGCATCCTGCTGCTGGTGCTGATGGTCGTGATGCTGCGGAAGAGCATGCCGGGCATGGGCGCGTCGGCCAGCGTGATCAAGCCGGAAAAGCTCAAGGGCAGCATGGACGACCTGGTCGGCATGGAGGACATCAAGCGCGAGGTCGCCCACCTCGAATCGATGATCCTCAATCGCGACCTGTACAAGTCGCACAATATCGACAAGCCCTTCAACGTGATGCTCACCGGCCCGGCCGGTACCGGCAAGACCAAGCTGGCCGGCTATCTGGCAAAGAAGCTCAACATTCCGCTGATCCAGGCTTCCGGCTCGGGCCTGGAGTCCGGACTGGTGGGCGGTGGCTCGAAGGCGCTGAACGCGATCTACAAGAAGGCCGCTGCGCAGGGCCGCTGCCTGATCTTCCTCGATGAAGCGCAGTCGTTGTTCATGCCGCGCGGCCGCGGCGAACGCAAGTGGGATGACGATACCGCGAACACGCTGCTGGGCCTGCTTGACGGCATCAAGAGCGACGAAGGCCAGGGCGTGATCTGGGTGGTCGCATCCAACTTCGATGACGCCAACAGCGAGATGGACGAAGCGATGCTGCGGCGCTTCGCGGTGAAGATCAATTTCCGCCTGCCGAACAAGGCGGAAAGGCGCGAGCTGCTGGGTGTTTTCCTGCGCCGCAAGGACGCCTCCGTGGTCGACTGGGACCACCTGAATCTCGACTATGTGGCCGAGATCACCGCCAATCTGTCGCCGGCGCTGCTGGAGACCGTGGTGGATCGCGCGAGCATGATCGCTATCGAAGAAAAGACGCGCATCGATACCGAATTGCTGTTCCGCGCGTTCGAACGCAGCGCGATCGGCCTGACCGACCGTGCCGCGAGTGCGGAAAAGGACAAGCAGCGCGAGCGTGTCGCGCTGCATGAACTGGGGCATTTCTTCATGCAGGTCGATCCCTTGCTGAGGCAGGGCCTGCCGCTCGATGAAGTCAAGGCGAAGTCGCCGCTGCTGAAGATCAGCACGGAGTCGGTGTCGAAGCTGGGGGCGCTCGGCTATGTGCTGTCGGCCACGCCGGACGCCGGCCTGCAGACGCTCGAGGAACTGGAGCAGGACGTGAAGCAGCTGTATGGCGGGGTTGCGGCCGAGGAGCTGTTCTATGGCGCGCGCGGCATCTCGGTCGGCAGCCAGAACGATATCCAGAAGGTGACTGCACGACTGGAGCTGATGGTGAACCAGCTGTCGATGTATTCGCGCTCGAAACTGGATTATCGTCAGCTCAGGCGCGACGGCGCGCACGAGGATTCTCTGCGCGCAGTCGAGGCCAAGGCGGACGAACTGTATTCGCAGACACTGGTCGCGATCGCGACCTATCGGAGCTGGATGGAGCCGCTGAAGTCCACGCTGATGGAGCGCTATGTGCTGTCGAAGGACGAGGTGTTCGAACTGATCGCCGACTTGCGCCGCACCCAACCGCTCGACTTCGAGCTGGCTGCCGCCGCCTGAGCCTGCATGCAAGATGAAAACGCCGCTTCCGCTGATCGCGGGGCGGCGTTTTTCAGTCGTCCGAATCAGCGAGTGCTGAAATCTCCCACTTCCAGCACTTCCGGCACCCCGCCCTCTTCCAGTTTCTGCGCGACGGTCGCCTGAACCCGCAATTTCAGGTCGAGGTAGGCGTCGATCTGGCTCAGCGACCGGTCCTGGTCGCGGCACAAGGCATACAGCGCCTCGACCGACACCGGGCAGCGATAGATCCTGTCGTCGATATTGAGCGTGAACGTCGTGCAGTCACGCGGTGGCATTGCCGGTTGTGTCATGCGACTTCTCCGTGAAAGACCGCCGGGAGGCGCAGCTTGTCTCCCGCAAGATCCGCAGCGCGCCGGATCGGCACCGGATTGACTGTACGCCCGCGCCACGGCAGCTTGCTTTGCGGTAGCGCATATCGCCGGAAACCTCGCCGGAGAGTTTTGATATCCGGCGCGGCCGGCAGGCCGCGCACGGCGACAGGTGATCTGCAAATGCGGCGCGTCCGCCCGCGCTTGCCGATGTCGTGGCCGACTGGTGCGATTGCGGGTGCCTGCCCTTGAATGACCCCGGATGCCGGTCGAGGTTCAAGGGCAGTGGTCAAGTGCTGGTGGCGCCGGTCGCATCGGCCTCCCCGGTCGGGGCGGCGCCGCTGTCCGACGTGGTCGAGACATTCGGCACGACGGATGCCGTTGATGCGAGCGAGGCGGTTGACGGGATTGAGGCGGTTGACGCGATTGAGGCGGTTGACGCGATTGAGGCGGTTGATGCCGGTGACGCCGATGACGCCGATGACGCCGTCGTTGCGATCATGCTGCCCGCGAAAGTCGGCCAGTCTTGCTGCAGCGCGCGTTTGACCGCGTCGAAGAACATCATCGGGATGACCAGATGCGACTCGTCCGGCCCTCCGAGTGCAACCGGCAGCATCAATCGCGTGAACAGGATGTCGAAGCCGAGGTTCTCGCGCGCGGTCCTGAGCTGGGCGGCATCCAGGTCCGGGTTCTCGGCCGCCCACTCGCACAGCTGGCGATCCATCGTGTTCCAGAATGCGATCAGCTCTGCCGGCAGCTTGCTTGTCGACAGTGACGGCTCCCGGGCAGATCCGACACGCCCCAGCGCGATCGCTGCGCAGGCCTTGGCCTGGCCCTCCATGTTCGCCTCCATCCGGCCCTTGAAGCCCAGGTCCTTTTCCTCGATCCGGACGCGTTCTGCCAGCGTCAGTTGCTGACCGCCGTACTGCAGCATCACCATCTTGCGCATCGCGAGCAGCGTCTTGCCGACTTCGGACTCGGTCAGCAGCGGCAGATACAGTGCCCTGATCAGGCGCGCATGGGAAATCTTCGCTTCCCCGGTATCGCCGATCCTGGCGCGCAGCGCAGCCGGCAGGCTTGCCAGCGGCACTGGCACTTCGAAACGGGCCAGCGAATCGATGCCCTCTTTGGTCAGTTGCGGCCTGGCCGACCGGATCTCGAGGAAGATCAGGCGCGCCGCCTCATTGCCGAGTGCGATCAGGTCGTCGTCCGGGCGGCGCACCGACGGCGGGATGTCGACTTCCCGGACGTCGCGTGGCGATCGCTGGCCGATCACGTCGTGCTGCGAAATCGCGACCCGGTGCCGACCTGACAGCGAGGTCGCTTCTGCCGTACGCGGCGATTTTTCGCGGGGCGTCGAAGGCGCCGAACCACCGCCTGCCCCCGGCGCGGGCTCGCTGAAGCGAACCCGGGAGCGCGGCGAGCGGACGTCGGGGGAGCTCGACGGGAGCAGGCCGTTCCCGGCACTGCCCGCCGATGAAGGCGACAGTGCCAGCGGAGGCAGCGCTTGCGGGCTCCGGCAGGTCGGCGACCTGACGGCCGGCGAAGACTGGCTGCGTGGCTTCTCGCGCCCGGGGGTGTCGCCCTGTCCCGGCAACTCCCGGGACGCGGGCTCCGCAGACGCTGGCTTGCGCAGCGACGCGCTGGCGCTGGTGCTCATGACTTTTCCCTTGCTGACGGGGCTTGCGAGCTGGAAGCATGGGGTGCCGTCGTCGTGAGGTCGGGCGTCGTCGTGGTGTTGGCTGTGGTGGCCCCGCCGGCATTGTCCGCCGTGCCGACAGCGTCATCTTCGTCCAGCGGAATGGCTCGGCCGGGGCTTGGCTGAAACACATGGTCCAGTGCGGCCAGCATCTCGATGTCACCGTCGCGATCGTTCAGGATGTCCAGCACCAGTTGCAGGTCATCTGCATTGAAATCCTGCAGGTTGACCTGGGCCTTGCGGATCTGTTCGGTCTCTTCCACATGCTTTTCCGCGTCCTTGAGAACGTCATCGAACTCGCTCAACAATGTATCGGCCAGCGCTTCGGATTGTTTCGTTGCGCGCATTTGCTGCATCTTTTCACGTGTCGGCAAGGAGCGCGTGTCAATCAGCGGGGTGTCGGCGCTGCGCGAGCGCACGTGTCCCGGCCTTGTCTTGAAAGTCGCCTTGCGCTGCTCGGTCCTCTTGCGCTGCTTCTCGATCTTCTCCAGCCTTTCCTCGGTCTCGTGCTTGACCTTCACCGCTTCCTGGAAATGTTTCGGCGACGTGGCGAAGGACTGCGCGAACACGTCGTCCTGCAGCGACGGCACGGCCTTCAGCAGGCTGTTCATCAGCAGGCCGAGGAACCAGATCTCGGTCTGTGACGGTCGCGATTGCGCGAGCTCGGACAGCATCGGCAGCAGCAGGTAGGTGACCAGCAATTGCTTTTGCAACGCGACGCGGGCGTCGCGCATCTGGCTGCTGCTGAAGTGGCGGGTGCGCTCGCCCTGCATCAGCTGCATGTGGAAGCGCTGGTCGCTGTGCACGAGGAAGTCGGTCAGCCTTTCCGGCAGCGGCGAGTTCTTCAGCCTCGCCGGATGACCCAGCAGGTTGCGCACGATGACCTCGGCGCGCCCCTTCAGCGTTTCGCGGATCGCTTCCTTCAGGTCCGGATCGATGGTGCCGATTTCGATCTCGCCGGTGGTCTCCGCCTGTATCTGCGCCTGCATCGATTCCGAGGAGACGTCACACAGTGCCCTGGCGGCGAGCCATCCGCGGTTGGTCTTGAAATCCTCCCTGAACATGGCCTGGATCAGCTTGCTGGAAGAGATGGTCGGATGGGGCGCGGATTGCGCCAGCGGCTTGAGCTCCGGCGGCAGCTTCTCGCGGTAAAAGGCGGAGTCGGTGCGGCCCACCTTGTGCAGCTGGTCGGCCAGCATTTCACCGGCGAGGATGTCGTCGACGATCAGGTCGGCCAGCCGGTTCGGCAGGTAGTTTCGTTCGGATTTCTGCAGCAGGCGGGTCGGCACCTCCACCTGCGAGCGCGCGCGCACCCTGCGCAGCACGGGCTCGCTCGCTTGCCCGATGGACGAGGTACTCGACACGGACGCTGAAGAACTGGTCGATACCGGCGTTGACGATGTGCTTGCGGTCGATGCCGTCGAGGCGCTGCCTGCCACCAGCTTGGCCGGCGAGCCGGGTTTCGCGACCGAGCCCAGGCTGCCGCCCTTTCCCTCCTGCTTCAGCGTTCGGGGCGAGGTCGGCGTTCCCAGTGGCGACTTCGGCGCCGGTTGCGGTTTCATGATGAAGGAGGCGCTGCGCTTGCCGAGGGGCTGGCCGCTGCCTCCCGAACTGCGGTCCGATATCTTTGCTTCCGGCTTTGCTTCCGGCGATCCGGGCTCCAGCACCAGCGCCGGCACCGGCACCCGCGAGGACATCCGGGGATTGGCCGGCGCCCTGCTCTTTGCCGGCTTGCCTTGCAAGGGACTGGCTTGTGACGGCGAGGTGGCGGACGATGTCCCCGGAGGCGGGGTGGAGGTCGTGGAGGCGGTCGCTGAAGGAATTGGGCTGGTGGCCGGCGGCGTGGGGCTCAGCGGGCTCGGGGTGCTGGTGGAAAGGGTCGTTTCGGTGGTCGGTCGGGTCGGTGGTATGGACATGGTCTTTTCGTCGGCGTCAGGTGAAGTGTCCAGCCGAGCGGACAGGTGCTTGGCGGACGTCGGTGCGTGGGTAACGTCGATGCCGCAGCGGTTCTGCCCGGCCTGCGTCAGCAGAAATCGCGGCTGCCTGCCTTCAGGCTGCCGAGCAGCGGCGTCAGATCGAGCAGGCGCTTGGCGACCAGATGGCTCACGTTGTGCTCGGTTTGCCATATGCCGTAGACGGCCAGCAGCGAGGACTGCAGCAATTCCCTGCGCTGCGACTCCACCAGCGCCGGCCAGACGATCACGTTCACCACGCCGGTCTCGTCCTCTAGCGTGACGAAGACCGTTCCTTTCGCCGTTGCCGGACGCTGGCGCACGGTGACGAGGCCGCAGGCGCGCGCGAACTGTCCCGGCCTGAAGCCGGCCAGCGTGGAGGCCGGCAACAGCCGTCGCGCCAGCAGCTGCTGCCTCAGCAAGGCGAGCGGATGGCGTCCGAGTGTCATTCCAAGAGTCCGATAGTCGGCAACAATTTCCTGTGCTTCGCTCGGCGCCGGCAGGCTGACCGCATCGGTGGCGAGGGTGGCGTGCTTCAGCAAGCCCTTGCCGGGTGCTGCGGCCGCAGCATGCCAGCGCGCTTCGCGCCGGTGTCCGGCGAGCGACTGCAGCGCATTCGCCGCTGCCAGTGCCTGCAGGTCGGACGACGACAGCGAGGCGCGCAGCGCAAGGTCGTTCAGGTCGCTGAAGCGCCTGACGGCGCGCGCTTCCTCGATGCGCCAGCCGGCTTCCTGCGGGAGTCCGTGCACCTGGTTCAGCCCGAGCCGCACCGCCGGCGGCCCGACCGCCTGTACGGATTCGAGCGTGGCCTCCCAGTCGCTGGTGCCGACGTCGACGGCGCGCACGTCGACGCCATGCCGCTGCGCATCCTGCACCAGTTGCGACGGCGAATAAAAGCCCATCGGCTGGCTGTTCAGCAGCGCCGCGAGGAAGGCGGCCGGATGATGGCGCTTCAGCCACGCGCTCGCATACGCCAGCATGGCGAAGCTCGCCGCATGGCTCTCGGGAAAACCGTATTCGGCAAAGCCGCCGATCTGGCTGAACAGCGCCTCGGCGAATTCGCGATCGTAGCCGCGCTCGAGCATGCCGTTGACCAGCTTGTCGTGGAATTTCTCGAGGCCGCCCTTGCGCTTCCATGCGGCCATCGCGCGCCGCAACTGGTCGGCCTCGCCGGCGCTGAAGCCGGCGGCCAGCATCGCCAGCTGCATGACCTGTTCCTGGAAGATCGGCACGCCGAGCGTGCGCGACAGCGCAGTCTCCATGTCGGCGCTCGGATAGCTGACCGGCTCCAGCCCCTGTCGCCGGCGCAGATACGGATGGATCATGCCGCCCTGGATCGGGCCGGGCCGGATGATCGCCACCTCGATCACGAGGTCGTAGAAAGTGCGCGGCAGCAGCCGTGGCAGCATGCTCATCTGCGCGCGGCTCTCGATCTGGAATACGCCGACGGTATCGGCGCGGCCGATCATCTCGTAGGTGGCCGCGTCCTCGGCCGGTATGTCGGACAGCTCGAAAGGCTCGCCCTGCCGTTCCGAGACCAGCGCCAGCGCGCGTCGCAGCGCCGACAGCATGCCGAGCGCGAGGATGTCGATCTTCAGCAGGCCGAGTGCGTCGAGGTCGTCCTTGTCCCACTGCACCACGCTGCGCCCCGGCATCGCCGCCTTCTCGATCGGCACCAGCCGCGACAGCTTGTCGCGCGCGATCACGAAGCCGCCCGGATGCTGCGACAGGTGGCGCGGGAAGCCGATCAGCTCGCCGGCGATCTGCAGCCAGTGCTGCGCGACCGGCGAATCCGGATCCATCCCGCATTCGACGAAGCGCTCGTGCAGCGCTTCCCTGCTGTCCCACCATCGATGCGACTTCGCCAGCCGGTCGATGATCTGCGTGTCGATACCGAGCGCCTTGCCGGCCTCGCGGATCGCGCTCTTCGGACGGTAGGTGATCACCACCCCGGTCAGCGCCGCGCGATGGCGGCCGTATTTGTCGTAGATGTACTGGATCACTTCTTCGCGCCGCTGGTGCTCGAAGTCGACGTCGATGTCGGGCGGCTCGTTGCGCTCCTTCGAAATGAAGCGCTCGAACAGCAGGTTGCCGCGCGCCGGGTCCACTTCGGTGATGCCGAGGCAGTAGCAGACCGCCGAGTTCGCCGCCGAGCCGCGTCCCTGACACAGGATGTGGCGGCTGCGCGCGAACGACACGATGTCATGGACGGTCAGGAAATACGGCTCGTACTGCATCTCGGCGATCAGCAGCAGCTCATGCTCGAGCTGCTGCTGCACGTTCGCCGGCACGCCCGCCGGAAAGCGCCGGTGCGCGCCGATCCAGGTTTGTTCGCGCAGGTAGCTCGACGGCGTATGGCCGGCCGGCACCAGCTCGTCCGGATACTCGTAGCGCAGCTGGTCGAGCGAGAAGCTGCACTGCCGTGCGCTCGCGACGGTTTCCGCCAGCGTGTCGGCCGGATACATGTTCGCCAGCCGCAGCCGCGAGCGCAGGTGCTGTTCGGCATTCATGAACAGCGCGCGTCCGCATTGCCCGACCGGGCGGCCGGCGCGGATCGCCGCCAGCACGTCCTGCATCCGCTTGCGCGAACGCAGGTGCATGCAGACATCGCCGGTGGCCGCCACGCGCAGATCCTGCGCGGCGGCGGCCTGCAGCAACGTGCCCTTGTGCTGTTCGTCGCGCCCGCGATGCAGCAGGGTCAGCGCGACGCGCGCGCGCTCGCCGAAGCTGGCGCGCATCCATTCCAGCTGTGCGTGCAGCTTCGCTGCTTCGATGCCGTAGTCCGGCGCGAGCAGCACGATGCAGCCGGGCAGTCCGCGCAGGTGCGCCAGCGCGGGCGGCGGTGCGTCGAAGTCGCTGCGCCTCAGCAGGTAGCTGCCCTTGTCGGTGCGGTTGCGCGCCAGCGTGATCAGCTCGCACAGGTTGCCGTAGCCGTCGCGGTCGGTCGCGAGGGCGACCAGCCACAGGCTGTCGCCGCGCTCGTCATGCACGCGGAACTGGCTGCCGACGATCAGCGGCAGCTTCTGTCGCTTCGCTTCTTCATGCGCGCGCACCACGCCGGCGACCGAGCATTCGTCGGTGATCGCCAGCGCCGCATAGCCGAGCTCGGCCGCGCGCGCGACCAGCTGCTCGGGATGCGATGCGCCGCGCAGGAAGCTGAAGTTCGATGCGCACTGGAGCTCGGCGTAGCCGGGGAGCGAGGAAGGCGATGACATGAGGCGTCTTTATGCGGCGGGGCTGCGCCGCCTTTATCCGAACAGCCCGTGCAGGAACCAGCGCGCGCTGCCGGCGTCGCGCTCGCGATAGACCCAGTAGCACGCGCCCTCCTCTCCCTGCGCGACGAAGTAGTCGCGCAGCGCCAGCGCGCCGTCCCACCAGCCGGTCTCGATACGTTCCGGGCCTGACAGCAGGCGCAGCGCAGATCCGTAGAACGGACGATGCTCGCGCATCGTCAGCGGCAACGGCTGTTCGAGCAGCCAGAACGGCCGCGCGGCAGCCGGCATCGGGCCTTCGTCGCGGCTTGCAGCTTCTTCCGCGTTGTCCCAGCGGTTGGCGATTTCCGGGCGATAGTCCGCGCAGGCCGACGGCAGCTGCACCGATGCCGGCCCGAGGCGCGCGGCCAGCAGTTCGAGCAGCCGGCGGTAGTCCTCGGGCGTGCCGCCCGGCTCGGGAAACAGCTGCCCGCTCGGTGGCCTCCAGCGCGCCAGCTGTGCCGCTTCCAGCCGCAGCGCGATCACGGGTGCGTCCAGCTGCAGCCGGCCCAGCCGCTCCTTCAGCAGGCGCAGCAGGTGCGCTTCCTGCCATGCCGGTTCGGCCAGCGCGATCTCGAGCGCGGTCGGCGCGCGCCGCGTGCGTCCGCGCTCATGCTCGAGCCACAGCACGAAGCGCGACACCGCCTGCTGCCGGGCGACCAGCCAGCCGGTCATCTGCAGCACCAGCCCCTGCGCGGCAAACAGCAGCTGCGGCGCCTGGTCGACGCGGTACGGCAGCTCGATCGCTGCATCGAAGCTTTCCGGCGCGCAGAGCCAGTCAAACAGTTCGGGCGCGTCGCCGTAGGCGCGGTCGAGCGTGTCGAGCAGCGCCGCATGCGTGCGCCGCCTGAGTCCCGCCCGCGGCAGCCGGCGCAGGTCGGACAGCGTGCGGCAGCCGATGCCGTCGAGCCAGTCGGCCTCGCGTGCGGCGGCCTCCGGCAGCGTGAACGGCAGCGCGTCGAGCAGGCGCAGCATCGACGCTTTTTTCAGCGCGCGGCGACGCCGGCCGGCATGCAGCGCGAACAGCGCCGCAGCCTGCGCGGTCGGCGCCATGCCCAGCCGTGGCGACAGGCCGATCGTGCGCACGCTGTCGCGCACGCGCCGGTACAGCAGCCGCGGGCCGCCGAACAGCGACAGGCTCGCGGTCACGTCCAGCAGCAGTCCCTGCGCGCCGGCGGCGACCTCGGGCGTGTACTGCATCAGCGCCAGCGCCGCCGCATCGAAGGCCTGCCGCTCGCGCTGCAGGTCACGCGGCTGCAGCAGCACGCCCGGCGCGACGGCTTCGACGCTGGCGCTGCGCATGCCGATGCGCACGCCCTGCGCGGCCGCCAGTCGGCTCGTCGCAATCACTTGCCCGCCGTCGACGATGGCCAGCGGCAGCGGCTCACACCAGCGCGGGTGCAGCGACTGCAGCGGCAGCAACGGCAGGTTGACGGCGATCCAGCAGCGCATCGCTTGTCTCGTCCGGCCATACGGCCGCTTGGTCGGTGAGGCCGGCGCGTTCGCGCCAGCGCAGTTCCAGCGGCGTCGCGCATTGCGGCCCGCGCCGTTTCAGCAGCTCGAGCCGCACGCCATCGGGCAGCGGGCGCAAGGCGATGCGCAGCGGCGCAGGCGACGGCTCGTCGGCGGCGGATAGCGGGCGCAGCAGCCAGCACAGCATGTCCGAGGCCTGCGCGGCCAGCTGCAGCCGGCGCAATGATTCATGCCGCAGCGCGCCCTGCCAGAACAGCAGCGCGCCGCAGCTGCCGTTGCGCAGGATCTGCTCGGCGCTCCACAGCGCGTCGGCCTGGCGCGGCGCGCGCACCCACAGCAGGCGTTCCGGCGGCAGCCCCCAGTCGCGCCAGGCAGCGATCTGCGGCAGGTGCGGCGGCTGCAGCAGCGCAACGCGGCGCGTCCCCAGCGCCTGCAAGGCCGGCTGCAGCAGGCGGATTTCGCCGATGCCACCCTGCTGCAGCAACAACTCGATCAGCGCACGATGCGGCCAGCCGCCGTCCGGCAATTCGCGATCCAGCGACGCGTGGCCGGTTGGCGTGACGACGGAGCGCGCCGAGCCCATGCGGCCGGCGCGCCAGACAAATTCATTCAGCGAAGGAGGCAGCGACGGCGAAGCGGCCGACGCCGCAGTGGCGGAGACGGACATGGTTTCCTCTTGCTTTTATGGAAATAAGGGCGAACAACATTTATACTGTACAAATATACAGTATTTGGGTGGCAAGAGGCGGAGAAAAATCAGTGGATGACCGAACGCGGAACGATCGTGATCGATATCCGCATTCCGTCGGTAAGGGATGCCCCGGCAGAACGCCGGGGATCGGGGGTGGCCGGCCCGGGCTCAGACCGGCAGGTGCATGCCGGGCGTGCCCATGCCGGGCAAGGGCGGCGCCTCGGTTTGCTCTCCCTGTGCGATGTGCCGCGTCCAGGAGCGGGTGATCTTGAGGAATTTGCCGATTTCCTGCTGCAAGTCCATCAGCGTCAGATTGTCGAGGCAGATATCCATGCTGATGATCAGCGCGCCGTGCGGACCGGCCAGGCCGATCTTCACGCCACCGCTTTCGCGCCACATCAGGTTGTAGCAGAGCATGGTCTCGTAAGCGCTGCGCTGCTGCGCTTCGGTGATGACGCCGAGGTCGGCCGAGACCACGATGCGCGACGGATCGTCGGCGGCCTCGAGGATGATGATGGTCTCGTCGGAAAACTGTATGGCCCAGCTCGGCTCTTCGGTCTGCACGACGGCGTCGATCTCCTGCATGCTGGGGCCGATCTCCTGCACCAGTTGCTGTATCTGCTCAATGGTGGTCATGGTCTTCCTGTCTCGCTGGTTTGTTATGGGCGCATCACTGCAGGTCGGGATTGCGTTCACTGACCAGGGCCTGCGCACTGGCCGGGAACTGTTTCAGCCGGTTCATCATGTTCGTCAGTTCCTGCGCCGAAGTCCCGTACAGCAGCTTGATCGTGCCGCCGGTTGCGGCGGCCGGCGCTGCTTGCGGTGTGCCTTCCACCCCGGTCATCGGGGACCTGCCTGCCAGTCCGTTGATTGAACTACCCATGTCGGTGTCCTTTCGTTCGCGTGTGCGGAAAATCAGGCGCCAAGCTGCAGCATGTCCATCGAACCGGGCAGTTGCATGCCTGGCTGTTCGCTTTCACCGGTCACATACACGGTCCATATCTGCGCGATGTTGACGAAGTTCGTCAATACGGTCTGCAATTCGCCCAGGGTCAGGTCGGCGGAAAACATTTCGTAGATCACGACCAGGTCGCCGCCCGGCCCGGACAGCGCCATTTTCACGCCGCCGGTATCTTTCCAGAGCAGGTTGTAGCAAAGCAGGGTTTCGTAGACGGAGAGCTGCATCGACTCTGACGGCGCACCCAGCAGCGAAGTCAGCACGACCCGATCCGGATCCTCGGCCCATTCGAGCATCACGATGGCCTGATCGCTGAACTGGATCGCCCAGTTCCTGTCCTCGCTCTGGATCACGGCTTCGATCTCGGGCAGGCTGGGGCCGATCTCCTCCATCATGATCTGCATACGTTCCAGATTAGTTGCCATGCATTCACTCCTCGTTGAAGCAGTGCCGACCGCACAAGTTTTTCAACTGTGTGAAAACAAGCAACAAAATGTTCCGCAGATCTATCCGCACCCAAGGAAATCAGGCCAACGCGAGCGAAAAAACTTGCGGGCGATTCTCATCGATCCGGCAAGCAAGGTTTTGCTGTGAGGTAAGTGCGGCGGCGGAAGTGTGCTGATGGAAGTGCCGTATGGAAAATTTCCCCTCCCTGCCCTTGCCGGCCACGATGGGCCGGGACGGTCAACCCTCAATGGCCTTAGTGCAGCTTCACGCGCGGCGACGTGCGCCGCCGCAGCCATTGCGCAAACGCATCCAGCGCCATGCGCAGGAAGCCGTGCAGCGCAAGCTGGTGATGGCGGTACAGCGACAGGTAGAGCAGACGCGCGAGCCAGCCCTGGATGCGCACCGAGCGGCCGACCAGCCGGCCCATCAGGTTGCCGACGGTTTCATAATGGCCGAGCGAGATCAGGGAGCCGTGGTCGCGATAGGTAAAGGTCGGCAGGCTGCGGCCCTGCAGCCGGCGTTTCATGCTGCCGACCAGCAGCGATGCCTGCTGGTGCGCCGCCTGCGCGCGTGGCGGTACCGACTTGCCGGTCGCAGGCCACGGGCAGCTGGCGCAGTCGCCGAGCGCGAAGATGTCCGGGTCGGTGATGGTCTGCAGCGTCGGCGACACGATCACCTGCCCGAGCGGATTGGTCGGCAGCCCGACACGGCCCAGCACTGACGGCACCCTGATGCCGCCGGCCCAGACCGTCAGGTCGCTCGGCAGATCGCGACCGCTTTTCATGCGCACGCCCTCCGCGCGCACCTCGGTGACCGGGTCGCCGGTCATTACCTTCACCTTCAGTTCGTCCAGCAGGCGCGAGGTGTCCTTCGCGATGCGCTCGGGCAGCGGCGGCAGGATGCGCGGCCCCGCCTCGACCAGCGTGATGCGGATGTCGCGCTGCGGATTGAGCTTGTGCAGTCCGTAGGCGGCCAGCACCTGGGCGGTATTGCGCAGTTCTGCGGCCAGTTCGACGCCGGTCGCGCCGCCGCCGATGATCACCAGGTCGATCTTCTGCATGTCCTGCCCGTCGGCTTCGGCGTGCCGTGTCTGCGCGCGCATGCAGGCGGCCAGGATGCGCCGCCGTACCTGCTCGGCCTGCCCGACCGTGTCGATGGCCATCGCGTGTTCGGCCGCGCCGGGTACGCCGAAGAAATTCGTCACGCTGCCGATCGCCAGCACCAGGGTGTCGTACGGTATCTGCCGCTCGGGCAGGATCGTCTGCCCTTCCTCGTCCGACAGCCCGGAAACGGTCAGGGTCTTGTTCAGCCGGTCAAGGTCGAGCATCTCGCCCTGCTGGAACTCGAAATGATGCCAGCGGGCCTGTGCAATGTATTCCAGCTGGTGCGCGTGCGGATCCATGCTGCCGGCCGCCACTTCATGCAGCAGCGGCTTCCAGATGTGGGTGGCCTCGCGATCGACCAGCGTGACGCGCGCCTTGCCATCCCGGCCGAGCAGGTCGCCCAGCCGGGTCACCAGTTCCAGCCCGCCGGCGCCGCCGCCGACGACGACGATGCGGTGCGGCTGGGCGGCTTGGGTCTGTACGGGCGGCTGGACGGTCTCGGCGATGGTCTGCATGGCGGTCTCGGAAAATACGGGTTGATGCAATGAATCTGTTGGGCGCGGATTGTAGCGCCGCCGGTCAGGGACGAATAGAAAATATTGCATGTCGGCGCAGCTTTGCGAACCCCCGCCGGGCTTGCATTGTCCACTTGTCAGTTGTCTTCATACCAGTGGGCTCATATCGGCCAGGGAGAGCGGTTCATGACAAGCGCTGACAAGGAATGGAGTACAGGGCAGCAGGAAAATTTCATGCAGAGCCTGCTGGCCTTCACGCGCGAGCACAAGGCAAATTACTGGTCGGGCACGCTGGGCGAATTTCTTGAAACGATCTTGCCGGCCGACCCGCAGGGCGTCGTGCGCAGCTCGCACCAGTACATCTGGGACATGATCCGCTGGACGCGGCATGAGGATGCGCAGGGTCAGCTGCGCACCGGCCTGTTCGCCGACGAACTGTTCGGCATGAACGAGGCCATCGAGCGCGTGGTCGATTATTTCAAGGCGGCGGCCGCCGGCTCCGAGGTCGGCCGCCGCCTGCTGTTGCTGCTCGGTCCGCCATCGGGCGGCAAGTCGACGCTGGTGATCCTGCTCAAGCGCGGGCTGGAGGAGTACAGCCATACCGACGCCGGCGCAATGTACGGCATTCGCGATTGCCCGGTGCATGAGTCGCCGCTGCATTTGATTCCGCATACGCTGAGGCCGAATTTCCGCGAAACCTACGGCGTCGAGATCAGCGGCGAAGTCTGCCCGTTATGCCGGATGCGGCTGGAGCAGCAATACAACGGCGACTTCCTGCAGATGCCGGTCGAACGCATCTTCGTGTCCGAGGCCGGCCGCAGCGGCATCGGCACCTATGCGCCGCATGACCCGACCACCGCCGACCTGGCCGACCTGGTCGGCTCGGTCGATCTGTCGAAGGTGGCCGAGTATGGCGACGAGGGCGACCCGCGCGCGTGGTCCTGGTCCGGCGCGGTGTATGCGGCCGGCCGCGGCATGCTGGAAATGATCGAGATACTGAAGGTCAAGCGCGAATTCCTCTACCTGCTGCTGACGCTGACGCAGGAGAAGAACGTCAAGGTGTCGCGCTTTCCGCTGATCTATCTCGACGAGACCATACTCGCGCACACCAACCTCGCCGAATTCCGCAAGTTCCTGCAGGAGAGCGAGAACGAGGCGCTGCTCGATCGCATGGTCATCATCCAGGTGCCGTACACGCTGAATTACATCGACGAGGCGCGCATCTACCGCAAACTTATCTCGTCCGCCGCACCGGCCTTCCGCGAGGTGCACCTCGATCCGCATGTGCTGCATGCCGCCGCCGTGTTCGCCATCCTGACCCGCTTGCATGAAGTGGAGGAGAAGGATCAGGATCTCGCGCGCAAGGTGCGCATCCATGCGCATGAGGATGTCGAGGGCGTGAACCGCTCCGATGCCGATCGCGCGCGCCAGAAGATGCCGGAAGAAGGTTTGGGCGGCGTATCGCCGCGCTTCGTGATCAATGCGCTGTCGAACGCGATCATCCAGTCGAACGCGCGCAGCCTCAGCACAATGGACGTGCTGCTCGCGCTGAAGGATGCGATCGACAGCGATGCCCGCATCGACGCGAAGAAGAAGCGCAAATGGATCGACTATCTCGTGCTGGCGCGCAAGCACTTCTACAACCGCTGGGTGAAGGAAGACGTGCACAAGGCGCTGTTCGTGTCTTTCGAGCAGGAGGCGCAGGACCTGCTCGACAAATACCTCGACGAAGTCGAGGCCACGCTGGACAACCGCCAGATCAATGACCCGATCACCAACGAGGAAAGGCGTCCCGACGAGCGCTTCCTGCGCTCGGTCGAGGAAAAGATCCACATCTCGGATTCCGGCAAGCAGTCGTTCCGGCAGGAAGTGGTCAGGAAGGCGATGGGCGCCTTCAAGCGTGGCGAGAAATTCACGCTCGACAGCCATGCGCAGCTGCACGATGCCGTGCAGCAGTACCTGTTCGAGCAGCGTCGCGACGTGCTGCGCCTGGTCAGCTCGTCCAGCCGGCCCGACGAAGAAGCGCGGCAGAAGATTTCGATCGTGGAGAAGCGGATGGTCGACGAGTATGGCTATGACAGCCACAGCGCGCGCGAGGCATTGAATTACGTGACCACCCTGCTGGCGCAAGAATGAAAGGCCCGCCATGGAAAACATTGCGCAGCCGGAGCAGTCAAATCAGCGGGCATGAGGTGGATGTGCGTCCTTTCCTCCGGTCCGTTTGCAGTTCACTCTGGATGAGGGGCACGCGATGACAGTCCACAGCACGATCTCAGGCGGCACGCCGTGGTACGCGCTGTTTTCGCGCGGTGCCCGCGACTGGCTGAGACACAACGAGAAGGTGCGCGACAGCGTGCAGCAGCACCTGCCCGACCTGGTCGCCGGCGCGGACCTGCTGACCGGACCGGAAGATCGCACCGTCCAGCTGCCGGTGCGGCTGCTCGAGCATGCGCGTTTCCGCCTGGCCGATTCGCACGGCGACGCGCAGCGCAGCGCCGGCCAGGGCCAGGGGCATCCCGGCGACGTGCTGCGCCCGGCGCAGCCGCAGGCCGATGACAACGAGGGCGAAGGCGACAACAGCGAGGGCGAGGTCCGGCTGCTGCTTGAACTGAAGGTCGACGACATCGTCGACTGGCTGTGGGAAGAACTGAAGCTGCCGGACCTGCAGCCGAAGCCGAAGACCACGCTATCCGAGGACGAGTTCGTGCGCGAGGGCTGGGACCGTCGCGGCGCCCGCGCGCGCCTCGACCGCCGACGCACGGTCAAGGAAGCGGTCAAGCGCCGCGCGATCCAGCGGGACGCCGTGCCCTTTTCCAATGAAGACCTGCGCTTTCGCCAGCTGGTGCACCGGCGCAAGCCGGCCACCAATGCGGTCGTGCTGTTCGCGCTCGATGTGTCTGCCAGCATGACCGATGCCGAGCGCAAGCTGGCAAAGACCTTTTTCTTCTTCGTGCTGCAGGGCATACGCCGCAAGTACGGCAAGGTCGAGACGCGCTTCATTGCGCATACCACCCAGGCCTGGGAATTTTCGGAAGCGGATTTCTTCCAGGTCACCGGCACCGGAGGCACCGGTGCGTCGACCGCCTTCGAGCTGGCGATACGGATGATCGAGGAAGAATACGATCCGGCGCAGTACAACGGCTATCTGTTCTACGCATCGGATGGCGAGAATTTCACCGAGGATCGAGCGGCGGCGACCAGCGGGCTGGCCCGGCTGACGCAGATGCTGAATTACACCGGCTATGTCGAGACCGTGCCGGGTTCATCGCGCGTCACCGACACCGAAATGCGGACCATCTGCCACCAGCTGGAGCAATCCGGTGCGCGTCTCGGCAGCTGCGTGCTGAACCATCCGGACGACATCTGGAAGGCGATAAGGAAATTCTTCCTGCAGGAAGCGCTGCAGGGCGCGGAGGCCTGATGGAAGCCGACGAACTGCATCGCTACGCGGATCGCATCGAGGCGCTTGCGGATCAGCTCGGGCTGGATTACTACCCGGTCGACTTCGAAGTCGTGCCAAACAATTTCATGATGGAGATCTCGGTCTACGGGCTGCCGGTCCGCATGCCCCACTGGTCATTCGGGATACGCTACATCCACCAGCTGATCCGCCAGGGAATGGGCTATTCGCGGATCTTCGAGGTGATGTTCCCCGGCGATCCCTGCCATGCCTATCTCGTGCGCGACAACTCGCTGGCGGAGAACGTGCTGGTGGTGGCGCATGTGATCGGCCATGCCGATTTTGCGAAGAACAACCAGCTGTTCGCGCATTTCATGACGATGGCCGGCGGCCACATTCTCGAGCAGGCGGCCGGACGGGCGCACGCGATCGAGACCGCGCTGGAGCAGCACGGGCAGGAGCGGGTCGAGCAGATTCTCGACGCGGCACTGGCGCTCGAGCCGCACATCGACATCAACCAGCCGCTGCACCGGCCGCCCTACCCGGCGCTGCCGGGCGTCTCCGCCGATGAAGGGGGCGACGGCTTCGCCGGCCGCTTCCACCGGCTGCCCGGCGAGATCGATCCGCCGGCCCCGGCAGCCCGGCGGCAGCCCGTGCTGCCGCCGCGCCCCGAGCATGACCTGCTCTGGTTCATTGCGAACCACGCTCCCGACCTCGAAGGCTGGGAGCGCGACATTTTCCTGGCGGTGCGCGAAGAGTCTTTCTATTTCTATCCGGTGTTTGCCTGCCAGATCATGAACGAAGGCTGGGCATCGTACTGGCATGCACGGCTGCTGCGTGACGCCGACTTCCTGCCGTCCGACCTGTACGTCTCGGCGATCAAGGCGCATTCGGACGTGGTGCGCCCTTTCGCTGCGGACAACCAGCTGTCGCTGGCGATCAATCCCTACCACCTGGGATTCTCGATCTGGGAAGACATCATCGAAAGGCAGGGCTTGCAGAAGGCGCGGCAGGTGCGCAATGACGAAGACGATTTCGGCTTCATCCGCAATTACCTGACGCCGGAGCTGGCCGACAAGCTCTCGCTGTTCGTCTACGAATCCGACCACGAAGGCGGCATACGTATCGCCGAAAAGGACATCCATGCGATACGCGAAGCGATACTCGCGCCGAAATTCAACTACGGCGCGCCGCGGGTTGCCGTGAGCGCGCTGCATATGGACGGCAGCCTGGAGCTGGTACATGACCATCGCGGCGACGGTCGCGGGCTCGACCTGCCCCGCGCCGAGCGTGTGCTTGATTATGTCGCGCGTATCTGGCGGCGTCCGGTCAGCCTGCAGACCATCGGCGGCAGCGGCAATCCGCGCGTGGTGGCGAGCAAGCCGGCGCAGAAGGCCTGAGCGTCTCCTTCAGAACTCCAGCAGCAAGGTCAGGTCGGCCCGGTAGCTGCCGACCGCGACGTCCTGCCCCGCCGGTATGCGCCCGTACAGCGGCACGACGATGGTCGTGGTCACGACCAGTGGCACGCGGAATGCGAACAGCTCGTGCGCATCGACCGGCTGCGCACGGGCGGGGTCGCGGTACAGACCGAACCGCAGTCTTTCGCCGGTCAGCAGGTCTTGCGCATGCAGCACCTGTCCCGCAGCGCCGACCACGCGAACCTTCAAGTCCAGCACTTCGCCCGGCGCCATCGGCGTGCACTGTATCGACAGGCTTCCCTGGATGTCATGCGGCTGCGGCTGCTTCGGATCGTATTCCCCGAACACCAGCCGCGGGGCGACGACGGTCGTGCAGCTCATGCCGGCGGCAGGCGCGCCGACAATGCAGCACGGCAGCGCCGCCATGAGCGCCAGCCAGCGGCGCGCCGAGCGGTTCATGGTTTTTCTCCGGTTGTGCTGCAGACCACCTGGCCGAGGTGGGGTACGGCGCCCTTCTCCGGCGCATAGGCGACGCTGGCCTCGCACGCGCCTCCCGGCCAGGTCGCGCGTATCCGGTTTTCCGGCTGCAGGCCGGACAGGTAAAGCAGCCCTTCGCGACCGACCACGAACGGCTGCGCCGCGCTGCCATCGGCCGTCACCAGCGTGACGACTGCCCCAGGCGGCACCGGCAGAGCGTTTTCCCGGGTCAGGTCGAGCGTGGCGCCCGAGGCCGGCCGGACCGGGATGTCGACCAGCACGCCGGACCGCCATGCCGGCACCGGATGCACCCGCAGCGTATCGATCTGCGCATCGAGCGGAACATCCAGCTGCTCGACCGAGACGCCGTTTTTCATGTACGGATACAGCCGCGGCAGCAGCGCGTAGCCGTCTGCATTGGTACGCGCCGCCAGCTGGTTGTCCACGTACACCCGGACATTCGCGAAGCCGGGCATCCGCACCAGCCCGAAACTGCCGTCGATTCTTCGTGTCATGAAGCCTTTGCCATCAAGCAGCGCAACGCCGCCGGCGAGGCCGGCGCGCACGCTGGTCTGCCCGTCCGTTTCGCCCACTTCGAGGCGGCCGAAGCCGTACGAATTCTGTCCGTAGACCGACGCCTGCTGGGGTGCATTGCGGGCCGCCTGCAGGCGATAGCCCCAGCCTTCACCGGGCTCCATGTTCTTCTGCAGGTTCACGACCTGCTGCGGGTCGCCTTGTGCGGGCTGCACATGAAATGCGCTGGCGTTGGTGCCGCGCCCGAGGGGCATCGCCCAGAAAAGGTTCAGCGAGGTATCGCTGCCATCCGCGCGGCTCTGGACCAGCGACACTCCGAGACTGCCCCAGCCGTACTGGCGCGAGCTGAAGCTGATGCTGGCAATCGATACCGGTTGCGCCGCCATCCGCTGCTGGCGTGTATACGACAGCCCGAGGCTGCCGAGGTCGCCGATCCGGTAGCCGTAGAACAGGCTGTCAAGGCGGCGCACCGCCTGCGCCGCATCGACGCCCGCTTGCCGGTAGTTCTTGCCGGCGATCTGCATACGAGCCGACAAACTGTGGCGCACCGTGCGGCGTTCAAGGCCGAGGCCCAGCTGTACGCCGGTACCGGCTTCGCCGTGGCTGAGTCCCAGCGCGATCGATCCGCTGCCGATGCCGGGCAAGGCAGCGGCGGCGCCCGCAAGCAGTCCGGCCGGGCCGTGCTGCTGCAGGCTGGCGCCGGCCTCGACGGTCAACTGGTCATTCAGGCCCTGTCGCCAGCTCGCAGAAGCGAAGGCATCGCCGTAATCGCTGCTGCTCAGGCCATAGTTCCGGCGCAATGCGCCGACCTCGAACGAAAAATCGGACAGCCCGGCCGCGAGCATCACCGAGCTTGCGTAATAGCGCTGGCTGATCAGCTGCTCCTGTCCGGACAGGTCCGTCACCTTCAGCAGCACCTCGCCATCGCCGGAAACCAGCGGCGGCGTGCTGATCGAGAACGGCCCCGGGGGCACGGCATTGCGGGCCAGCAGCACGTTGTTGACGTACAGGTCGATCGTCGACGGCAGCGCGGCCTGTCCCGAGAGCGTCGCGACCGGCACGGTGACGAGTCCCGGCTGGGTCTGGAAATTCGTGCTCCATTGCAGGCCCGCAAAGCGAACCGGCCGGCCCAGCGATGTCGGCGGTCGCGTGATCGCATCGCCGATGCGCAGCGATGCGGCACGGTCCGGATGGTCGATGGTGTAGCTGCTGCCGAGGCGAATCGAGTCGCGCAGGCCGGGCCGGTCGATCCGCAGGAAATCCGACAGCGCGACACCGCTGCCCACGGCCATGCCGATATCGGAATACAGCGTATGCCCGCTACCGACAGGCGTGTGCTCGATCATCAGGTCATAGTTGATGAACCCGCCAGCCGGACGCGATGGCGCACCATGGAAAGTGGCCGGACGACCCGCCAGCCGGGTCGCTGAAAACCGCGCAGGATCCAGCCGGATGTCGAGCGCCTGCGTTGTTTCGTTGAATGCTGCATTCGCCTCGCCCAGCGAAGCCAGCGCGACATAATCCGCATCATTGAAGCGGAACAGTGATCCGTCGGGAATGGCCACGTTGGCCGCGCGCAGCACGGCCGCGGGCAGCATCCAGTCACCGCCCTCCGATCGCAGCACGATCACCCCGTCGCCGACAGGCTGTGCATTCACGCTCAGCGCGACGACGAGCAGCTGCCGGGAGTGTGTCTCCGGTGCATTGGGTGCAATGGGTACGTTCGGTGCGTCTGGGACGTCCGGTGCGGCCATGACCGGCCGGGCGAGCAGCGCGAGTGTCAGTGCCAGCCCCGCCAGGCCACACGACAACCGGACTCGACCCGGAACCGATGCGCGTTCACGGTGCCACCGGCGTTGCATGGAATTCCACCGGACCGCTACGGGTCGATGCCCTGACCAGAATTTTCCTGCCCGCCTCCACGCCGGCAGCCTGCAGCGACACGTCGCGCTGCTGACCCGGCAGCATGTAGACCGCGCCCGGATGCGCAGCCAGCACACGTTCGGGTGCTGCTTCGTCATGCAGGGTGAAGCCGGACCAGTGCGCGCTGCCATTACCGGCATTCGCAAGCGTCAGGGTCAGTTGATTGTCCGGTTTCAGCCTGAGGGCGACCTCCAGCTTTTCCCGGGTCTCGACGGGCGGCTTCAGGAATACCGGAATGCTGACCCGCAGCGCCACCTGCAAACCCTTGAAATCCGGCGGCGGCGGCGGCGGGATTTCCTCGAGCAGCAAGCGATACGACAGTTCCCTGCCAGCGTCCGGCTTGCGCAATGCGCCGATCCGCACAAGCTGTACGGCACCGGCCTTCAGGTTGAATATCTGCGGCGTCGACAGCAGCTCGCGTGTCGGCCGCAACTGGTCCTTGCCGTCGGCTTGCGACCAGAGCATCGTCGAGAGCTGCACCGTCACCGGCGCGTTGCCGGTATTCTCGACGTGGATCACCGCGTTGGGAGCGGTGCCGGAAAGTTCGATCCGGACCGGGTTGACGGAAAACGAGCCTGCGACGCTGTGGCTCGGGAGGGCCGAGGCACACAGCAGCAGGCTCGCGAAAAGCATCCGGCAGGCGTGCTTCAGGATGACAGGCATGACTGCCGGATACATGGACGTCAGAACTCCACGGTAGCGGTCACGGTGTCCTGATAGCTGCCCGTCGACACATCCTGCGCGGCAGGAATCTTGCCGCAGATGTTGTACGTCGATGCTGCAATGCCCGTGGACGTGCCCGGCTCGAAGCGCTCGGTGCCCGTCCAGCCCCACGGATCCGTTTCGGTCGTGGTGCAAGCGGTATTGGCGACCACGCTCGCCGGCTTGTACAGGAAATAGCTGAGCATGTCGGTGTCAACGGTATGCTTCATCGCGCGCTCGCCCGGCGTGGCGCCCGGATGGAGGCCGCCGCTGAGCGAGATCACCGGCACCGAGCCTTTCACGCACGCCACGGTCACCGAGCCCGAAACATAGGTCGGCAACGCCTGCGCCGGGTTGTAGCTGCCGAAGCTGACCGGGCTGGTGTTGATCGTGCAGCTGGCGTTCACGGTGGCCGTGACGTTCAGGTCGGAAGTTGCCTGTGCCGCCATCGCGCCGGTCGTCAGGCTTGCCAGGCCGACCGAAACGGCCAGTGCTGCTTTGCTGATTGATTTCATCATCGGATCCTTTACGTAAACGAAGGGACGCCGATCTTAGTTTTGGGCAGGGCTTTTTCTGCCGTGATCGCTGTCGGCATTTTGGAAACGGGCTGCCAGCGCCTTAATTTAATGAAAAGCGTAGTGAGCCAACAACGACCGGGCGCGGTCTAAGCGAAATGAACGAGGCTGCTGCTGCCACCGGCCTTGGCTGTGCAAGAATTTCTGCGCCATGCACGACAAGCCATTTTCCAAAGAGCAAATCGTCAGCGTTACCCGCTGGACGCCGTCGCTGCTGAGCTTCACGACCACCCGGCCGCTCGAGCTCGACTACCTGCCCGGGCAGTACGCCAGGATTGCGTTGCCCGGCGACGGCAGGCTGATCTGGCGCGCCTTCTCTTTCGTGTCCGCACCGCATGAGCCCCTGCTCGAATTCGTCGCCGTGCTGGTTCCCGGCGGCCTGTTCACGTCGCGGCTGCAGGATGTCCAGGCCGGTGACGCTATCCACATCGAGCATGAAAATTACGGCTTCCTCACCGCAGACCGGTTTGCCGACGGCGACGACCTGTGGATGCTGGCAACCGGCACCGGCATCGGGCCGTTCGTGTCCATGTTGCGCGATGCGGCGGCCGTGCAGTCTTTTCGGCGCATCATCCTGATCCACGGCGTGCGCCGTGACGACGAGATGGCCTACCGCGACGAGCTGCTCGGGAAGCAGGAAAGCTGCGCAAGATCGGGTACGTCGCTCATGCTGCTGCACTGTGTCAGCCGGCCGGACGGCGAGGCGGCTGATGCGCTGCGGCTGGCCGGGCGCATCACGGACACATGGGATGCGGGTGTGCTGGAGGCCCGTGCGGGATGTCCGGTGACGGTCGAATCATCACGCGTGATGTTGTGCGGGAACCCGCAAATGATCGAAGACATGCGCGCAAGGCTGCATGCGCGCGGACTGAAGCCCTGCCGCCGGATGGCGGCAGGACAATTCCTGACCGAAAACTACTGGTGAGGCACACGCCGGGACATGACGCCCGGCCTCGCCGAGCGTGCGTCAGTTGAACGACTTGCCTTCGGCCGCGAGGCGCTCCAGCAGCGGCGCTGCCTTCCATGCGTCCGGATGGTGGCCCTGCGCATACTTGCGGATCGAGCGCAGCACGTTCGGCAGGCCCACGGTGTCGGCATGGAACATCGGGCCGCCGCGGAACAGCGGGAAGCCGTAGCCGGTCAGGTAGACCATGTCGATGTCGGACGCGCGCAGTGCGATGCCCTCTTCCAGGATCAGCGCACCTTCGTTCACCAGCGCGTACACCAGCCGCTCGACGATTTCCTCATCGCTGATCTTGCGCCGTTCAATGCCGATCTCGGCCGAGTGGGCGATGACCATCTGGTTCACCTCGTCCGATGGATAGGCCTTGCGGTCGCCCGGCTTGTAGTCATACCAGCCGGCCGAGGTCTTCTGGCCGAAGCGGCCCTTCTCGCACAGCTTGTCGCCGACCTTCGAGTAGACGACGTCCGGCTTCTCGACATAGCGGCGCTTGCGGATGTACCAGCCGATGTCATTGCCGGCCAGGTCGCTCATCCGGAACGGCCCCATCGCGAAGCCGAACTTCTCGATGGCCTTGTCGACCTGCTCCGGCAGGCAGCCTTCTTCGAGCAGGAAGAAGGCTTGCCGGATGTACTGCTCGACCATGCGGTTGCCGATGAAGCCGTCGCAGACGCCGGACACCACACCGGTCTTCTTGATCTTCTTTGCCAGCGCCATCACGGTGGCCAGCACGTCCTTGCCGGTCTTCGCGCCGCGCACGATCTCCAGCAGCTTCATCACGTTCGCCGGGCTGAAGAAGTGCGTGCCGATCACGTCCTGCGGGCGCTTCGTGAACGCAGCAATCTTGTCGACATCCAGCGTCGATGTGTTCGAGGCAAGGATGGCGCCCGGCTTCATCACCTCGTCGAGCTTCTTGAACACCGTCTCCTTCACGCCGATGTCCTCGAACACCGCCTCGACGACGATATCGGCCGAGCCGATGTCGTCATACGACAGCGTGCCGCTGATCAGGCCCATGCGCTTGTCGAGCTGCTCCTGAGTGAGCTTGCCCTTCTTCATCGAGTTTTCGTAATTCTTGCGGATGGTCGCCAGGCCCTTGTCGAGCGCTTCCTGCTTCATCTCGAGCATCTTTACCGGAATGCCGGCGTTCGCGAAGTTCATCGCAATGCCGCCACCCATCGTGCCGGCGCCGATCACGGCCGCCGACCGGATCTCGCGCAGCGGCGTATCCGATGGCACATCGGGAATTTTGGATGCCGCGCGCTCGCCGAAGAACGAGTGGCGCAGCGCCTTCGATTCCGGCGTCTGCACCAGTTCGAGGAACAGGCTGCGTTCGAATGCGAGGCCCTCGTCGAATTTCTTCGTGACCGTGGCAGCGACCGCATCGACGCACTTCAGCGGCGCCGGTAACGGGCCGGCGACAGCGCGCACGGTATTGCGCGCGAACTGCAGGAAGCCCTCCGCGTTCGGCATGTCGACCTTCAGGTTGCGCACCTTCGGCAGCGGCCGGCGCTCGGCGACGCCGCGCGCAAACGCGAGCGCACCGGCCATCAGGTCGCCATCGATCATCTGGTCGAACAGCTTCGTGCCGGCCAGCTTCTCCGACATCACCGGCGTGCCCGAGACGATCATGTTCAGCGCCGGCTCGAGGCCGATCACGCGCGGCAGCCGCTGCGTACCACCGGCACCGGGCAGGATGCCGAGCTTGACTTCAGGCAGCGCGATCTGCGCGCCGGCCGTCGCAACGCGGTAATGGCAGCCGAGCGCGAGCTCGAGGCCGCCGCCCATCGCCATGCCGTGGATGGCCGCAATCACCGGCTTGTCCGAACCCTCGACCACGCGGATCACCGTGTTCAGCGAAGGCTCCTGCAGCACCTTTGGCGTATTGAATTCGCGAATGTCCGCGCCGCCCGAAAAGCCCTTGCCCGAACCGACCAGTACGACGGCCTTCACGGCGGGATTGTCCATTGCGCGATTCACGCCGTCGACGATGCCCGTCCTCGTCTCGTGGCCCAGCCCGTTCACCGGCGGGTTGTCGAGCGTGATGACGGCAATGTCGCCGTGCTCCTGATAGGTCGCGGTCATGAAACGTGTCTCCTGTGATGTTCGTGGCGGCCGACGCGAGGCCGTGGATGGATCCGCCAACTATACCGCAGAAAAGAACGACCGTATTATTTCGTTTTCACTCTCAGCAGTGCGCTGCGCTGCTGGTCTTCGCGGTACGCGTAATCGACGCGGCCGCCGTTGACCTTGCCGATCACCATCATGTTCGCGGTAATTGCATCGTGGTCGGACGCCGAAAACGGGCGCTCATAGCTGGTCACCGCGCCCTGGTAGCGGCTCTCCAGGTTTTCCAGCGCCTGGCGTATGGCATCGCCGTCGGTCGAGCGAGCCTGCCGCAAGGCCAGCGCCAGCAGGTGCATGCCATCGTAGCCTTGCGCGGCGCTCATCGGCGAAGGAATCTGGTCCGACTTCGCATATCGCCGGTAGGCCAGCAGGAAACTGTTCTTTGCGGTGGAGCCGGCATCATGGATGAAGGTCTGCGGCATCAGCGCGCCCTCGCCGGCCGGTCCTGCGGCGTCGATGAAATTGCGCATCGACAGCGTCCAGCTGCCCAACAGCGGTACGCGCCAGCGCGCTGCCCGCATCGCGTTGGCGACCTGCGCCAGCTCGGGGCCGATGCCCCAGCCGATGACGGCCTGCGCGCCGGCCGCGCGGGCGCGCCGCAGCGCGTCGTCCATCCGGGTCGCGCCGATCCGGAAGCGTTCGGTGGCGACGATGGCGATGCCTGCATCGCGCGCGGCCGCGGTGAATGCGGCCACGCCGCTGTCGCCATACGGCGTGTCGTCGGCCAGCAGCGCGGCTTTCAGGCGGCTGCGCTTCTTCAGTTCGCCGGCGAGCATCCTTGCCTCGAGATCCAGCGTGGGCGACACCCGGAAAACGAAATTCGCCGCGCTGGCCGGCGGCGCGTGCTTGCGCGTCAGCGCAGGGCCGGTGGAGACGGCAATCATCAGCGGTATGCGCGCCTTCTGGTAATGGTCGATCGATGCCAGGCCGACGCCGGTATTGACGATGCCGATGGTGGCGATGACCTTCATCCGCACCATCTCCTGCGCTATCTGCGCGCCCTTGTCATTGTTCGCCTGGTCATCGCGTTCGATCAGCTCGATCTCGCGCCCGTGGACGCCGCCGATCGCATTGATCTCGCTGACGGCCAGCCGCACGCCGTTGCGCATGCTTTCGCCCATCGGGCTCGAACCGCCGGTGAAAGGTCCGCTGAGACCGATGCGTATCGCCTGCGCCCCGCAGGGCAAGGCGATCGCCAGCAAGGTCAACAGCAGCGTGGTGCCGGTCAGCGTGACCAGCCAGTGACGAGTGCCCCGCATGCGAATCTCCGGTCGAGTTCATGAACGGGGCTGATTGTAGGAGGCCGGCGCGCGTTGTCCATCAACGCGCGTCAACTGTGGTGCGGAGAATACCCTGTGACGATGAAAATGCGTCGGCGGCCGCGGTAACGCAGTACCGCGGCCCGGCGCATCAGGATGGCCGCTTCATGTTGCAGGACGTCGGCTGCGAAGCGACATACGCATCGATCTTCTGCTCGGTCTTCCAGCCATGGCCGGTGTTCTCCTGATCGAACTTCACATCCTTGCCATTGGTTTTCACCCAGGTGGTGATGTAGATCGGTTGCAGGAGTTGATGATCGGTCTTGCGCATTTCGACGTCGCCGTTCAGCGACTTGAAACGCAGGCCTTCCATCGCAAACGCCACCTTCACCGGATCGGTGGTTTTTGCCTGGCGGATGCCGAGGCCGAGCAACTGGATCGCCGAGTACGTGGTTTCGCCGTAGTAGTCGTCGTTGAATTTCTTCTTGAAGCTCTCGACCAGCTCCTTGCCGGCGTAGGTTTCGTTGTTCACGTTCCAGGTGCCGACATAGCGGACGTAGTTGGCCGCAGCCGCGCCCATCACGGTCGGCACGCCGCTGGTGTAGGCGTAATAGGTATAGAACTTGGCCTTCAGGCTGGCGTCGCGCGCCGCCTTCACCAGCAGCGCCAGGTCCGAGCCCCAGTTGCCGGTGATGACGACATCGGCGCCGCTGGCCGCGATCTTCGCGACATACGGCGAGAAATCCTTCACGCTGCCGATCGGGTGCAGGTCGTCACCGACGATCTCGACATCGGGCCGCTTGCGCTTCATGTACTCCTTCGCGGCGCGCGTCACCTGATGGCCATGCGCATAGTTCTGGCCGATGATGTAGACCTTCTTCACATCCTTGTCCTTCGCAAGGAAGGTGGTCAGCGCTTCCATCTTCATGTCCGAGTTCGCGTCGAGCCGGAAATGCCAGAAGCTGCACTTGCTGTTGGTCAGGTCCGGATCCACCGCCGCATAGTTCAGGAACACGACTTCCTTGCCGGGGTTGCGTTCGTTGTGCTTGTTGATCGCGTCGATCAGCGCGCCGGCCGCGCCCGAGCCATTGCCCTGCACGATGTAACGATAGCCCTGGTCGATCGCGGCCTTCAGCACCGTCAGCGATTCCTGCGGACTGGCCTTGTTGTCAAAGCCAGTGACTTCGAAGGTATGCCCTGGCGCCCACTTGTCACGATTCGCGATCTCGGCAACCGACTGGAAGCTTTTCAGGAGGTTCTGCCCGACCGGAGCGAACGGACCGGACAAGGGATCGATGAACGCGACCTTTACCACGTCGGCCTGCGCGACCGGTGCAGCGAATGCGGCCGCCAGTGCGGCGGCAATAACAGATGAACGAACGCTGTAAGTCATGCCTGTACTCCTCTGTCCTGTTGAACTATGGTTTGTCGCCTGCCGCCGGGCGCTCAGACTTCGAGCCACTCCTTGCGCACGGCAGGACTTTCGCGCATCTGCTGTGGTTTTCCCTCAAAAACGATGGTTCCCCTGCCCATGACGACCACGCGCTGCGAGATGTCGAGCGC